>Ga0316189_10003095_pt1 | contig 16193 bp, 14 predicted proteins | sample LowCovwburrow_MG_FD_204930 | JGI IMG/M metagenome (GOLD analysis project Ga0316189, IMG submission 204930) | Coastal sediment microbial communities from Maine, United States - Lowes Cove worm burrow | ecosystem: Environmental > Aquatic > Marine > Coastal > Sediment | place: USA: Maine... | reverse complement strand
CCCGCGCCGGAGAGCCTTTTGATGTATACTTGGATCCAGAAACCACCGCGTTTTATACGCGTGCGCCACAAGAAAAATGGGAGAAGCACCCGGCGACAATGAATCCCTTCAGATATACCCATACCCGAAAAGTCGGTATCTATACCATCTCTGAAAATGAAAAGCAGCGATATTTTACAGTAAATCTCGCCGATGAATCCGAATCGGACATAAAGACCACATCCGTTCTGCAAGTTTCCGAAACATCCAAAGATCCATTGGTTGCGGAAAAAATTTCTGTTCAGCAACCCTTGTGGACGTTTTTTCTCTTGTTCGGCTGTGGGCTGATGGTTGTGGAATGGTATCTATGGCTTTCAACAGGATAAGCGAAGAGAGAATCCTGGCCAGAGAAGCAGGCTTTGATCTCCCTACTCCAGAGGGGTGGTGTTTGCCCTCGGTTAACCAACGGAATAATGGAATGGTGGAAAAATGGAATATTGGGTTTAAAAGCGGATGATGTCAGGATTTTAATTTCTGATCAGCGTCAACTATATAAGAATCGATATCGTTCCGCCAAAGCCAGTATTCCAACATTCCATTATTCCAGCACCCCAAGGCATTCGATATATGCTTTTTTCTCTAAACAAACCGATTTTCCTTGCTCTTTGGCTTTTGATTCCGGTGATTTGGTTAATGATGAGCCGGTCATCTGCCAAAGGGATATGGTCCAAGCAGAAATTAGTCGTCAGCGGTCTCCGATCTTTGCTCATCATCATTTTAGGACTTGCCATTGCCGATCCTCAACTTATGAAGCAGTCCAATCAGGTCAATGTTTTTTTCTGTCTGGATGTTTCGGATAGTATTCCCAGAGAGCAAAAGATGGCCGCCGAAGCATTTATGAAAAAGACTGCTGCTGAAATGAAAAGCGAAGATCAAACCGGTTTAATCGTCTTCGGAAAGATCCCATCTTTAGAGATATCTTTAAGAACTGACTTTGATCCCCCAATCATAAGATCGGATGTCAATTCAAACTACACCAGTATTTACAATGCACTGCAGCTTGCCGTCGGAAAACTCCCACAGAAGGGAACGAGTAAAATCGTGATCTTTAGTGACGGCAATGAAACCCAGCAACACTCGTTGGATATGGCCTATCTGGCCGGCTCTCTCGGGATTAAAATTTTCCCAGTGCCGTTAGCTTCCTGGTTTGGCACAAACGAAGTCTATATTAAGGCCTTAGAAACCCCACCACATGTTGCCCTGGAAACCCCCTTTGAAATCCGCTTGGTGGTGATCAGCTCAACCGAAAATAAAAGTCAACTTGTTTTGGTTCGGAATGATAAAATACTGGTTCAACAATCCATAGAACTGCAAGCCGGGATAAATTTGCTCTCATTTGCCGATACCCTCGCTGAACCCGGTCTTTATCTTTACAAAGCCATACTAAATTCTTCCGAAGATACGTTTTTCCAAAACAATGAAGGGCTATCCTTTACAAAGGGAACCCAGAAATCGGGAATTTTGTATTTAACAGATGAAAGCGGCGGCTCAAAATATTTAACCCAATCGCTGAAGGTGCAGGGTCTGGACATTGATCAAAAGCAGATACAAGATATCGGGGGCACCATCCATGGATTTGTCAACTATAATGCGATCATCCTTGACAATATCTCAGCCCGCTCCATCTCGTTTCCCACAATGGAGCAAATTGAAAAATATGTAAAAGATATGGGCGGAGGCTTGATCATGATCGGCGGCGATAAAAGTTTTGGTGCGGGGCATTACAAAAAAACACCGATCGAGAAAACGCTGCCGGTGTTTATGGATGTACCGACAGACGTTCAGCTATCCGAGTTGGTTCTTATTTTTGTTGTTGATAAATCATCCAGTATGGCAACCAGTTATAAGGACAAAACCAAACTTGAAATGGCGAAAGTCGCAGCATTTTCTGCTATCGAAATGTTAAACCCCATAGACAGCGTCGGTGTTGTGACGTTTGATACAGAATTTGAGTGGATTGTTCCTTTAACCAGAGCAATTGAGCGCCAGATGATCGCCGACAAACTGTCCCAGGTAATGGAAGGCGGCGGGACCGATTTATACCCGGCTTTGGAAGATGCATTTAGAGTACTTAACCAGATTAATTCCAAAAGAAAACACGTTATCGTTCTCTCCGACGGCGAAACTGAAGAAGCGGATTTTCAATCTCTGGTTCAATCCATGAATGCATCCGGAATTTCTATTTCAACCGTCGCCGTTGGAAAGGGTTCACATGTCGAATTAATGAAGTCTATGGCCGAATGGGGCCGGGGGAGGGCGTATTATACGGATGATCCAAGCAGCATACCGAAAATATTTACCGGAGAAACCAAAATTATAACCCAGAGAGTCATCACCGAAAAGACGGTGCAACCTTTTTTAAGAATACCTCATGAAATGCTTCAAGGCATTGAAAATGTCAATTTGCCGCTAGTCTACGGTCAGGTGGTAACGTATCCAAAAGCGGGTGCCAATGTGCTCATTGAAACCTCGCAAGGTCCGTTGTTGGCCGTGTGGCAGTACGGTCTTGGCCGCAGTATTGCCTTTACATCCGATCTCTCAAGTCGTTGGGGTAAAGACTGGGTGCTATGGGAGCATTACGGCCGGTTCACATCTCAAATGGTAAAATGGGTTCAACGCAAAGAAGCTCATAAAAGTATTTTTGCAACCATTGATCGGCAAGGAGAAAAGGGAACATTTACGGTGGATATTACCTCCGATCACCGCCGTTTTGTGAATCATCTGGATTTGAACGTTAACGTTCTGTTACCATCCGGTCAGAACCGGACCTTTTCGTTAAATCAAACAGCCCCCGGAAGGTATCAATGTTCTTTTCCAGCAGAGGAAATTGGTGCTTACTTCTTTAGTATTTTTGACAATCAGACCCTCTCCGGGAGCCCTCCCCAGGTATTCGGTTTCGGTATCCCCTACACCGAAGAATTCATCAACACCGGTGTGAACATGAAATTAATGGAGGATCTGGCCACGGCGACCAACGGCAGAGTACTTTCCATCGACCGCATTCCCACTGATCTGTATAAGGCGACATCTGATTTGAAACGATCCGGGACGCCGCTTTGGCCTTATTTTATTCTTGTATTTTTACTATTACTTATCATAGATGTGGCCGCAAGGAAGCTGTTTAATTTCGGTGCGTATTGAACCGACCGGCCGGCAACCTCACTCTCAGCAAGACGCCATCACCATCTTCCAGCATGTCAGAGATGCGGGGATATCCTCGGTATGAAGATGTCGAATCTTATCGTTTTCAGTACCAAGGATCCTTACATTTTTTATAAAAGGAAGAATCTGATATTGACTTCGTGTTGAAATAATATATTAATGACGATGAATTCCTTAGGTAATTTTTGATCCTATAAAATCGAGCAACGGTTTTCGATGCATGGTTTTCCGGACATGGAGGACCGCGAGTAGAGGGATACAGGAACCATGAATTTCGGATTTGCGACAGCCACCCAAATTATTTTCGGAGCCGGAACCGCAAGGAAAATCGGCAACTACGCCGCAACCTTGGGACAGCGTGCAATGGTCGTAAGCGGCCGCAGCTCAGCCAGGTATGGCATTATACGGGAGCAGCTGGAAAAGCAGGGCATTACGTCAACTCACTTCAGCGTACAACAGGAACCGACGACGGAAACGGCCTTAGCGGGTGTTCAAAAAGCGCGCCAAGCGGCCTGCGATTGTGTGATTGGTATTGGCGGCGGCAGCGTTATCGATGTCGGCAAGGTCATTGCAGCCCTATTAACCAACAGGGGGGAGCTATCGGATTATCTGGAAGTTATCGGCAAGGGCCTGCCCTTGGAAAAGATGTCGGCTCCCTATATTGCCATTCCGACAACAGCTGGAACGGGAGCCGAGGTGACTCGCAATTCCGTGCTTGAATCTCCGGAACACCGGGTAAAGGTGAGCATGCGCAGTCCGCTGATGCTCCCCCGATGGGCGATAGTTGATCCTGAGCTGACGTATTCCGCCCCACCCCATATCACTGCCAGCACCGGATTGGATGCCTTCACCCAACTTTTGGAAGCTTATGTCTCCCATGCGGCCAACCCCCTAACTGACGGAATTTGTCGTGAAGGTCTGGGACGTGCGGCGGGATCGTTGCTGCCTGCTTTTGAGGATGGCAGCGATACCGTCGCTCGCGAAGCGATGAGCCTTGCAAGTCTTTTCGGCGGATTGGCGCTGGCAAATGCCAAACTTGGTGCCGTTCATGGCATTGCCGGGCCCTTGGGCGGCATGTTCAATGCCGCCCATGGCGCGATTTGCGGTCGACTTCTTCCTTTTGTGATGGCAATGAACATCTCCGCATTGCAACGCCGGGCGCCGGATTCGCCGTCATTAGCCCGCTACGAAGAGGTGGCTCGAATTGTGACGGGGAAGGCTACGGCCACGGCGTCTGATGGTATCAACTGGGTTCAGAAAACGTGCGCCGTGCTTAAATTGCCGCCCCTATCAGACTATGGAATAACGGAAGCTGATTTTGAGTCACTGATTGAAAAGGCCCAAAAGGCAAGTAGTATGAAAGGCAATCCCGTTCAGTTGACAGAGGCGGAGTTGGTGGAAATACTGCAGCAGGCGTTGTAAGCCAATCGGCCTGACAGCCCAATTCCAACGGTCAGGAGTTCGAAAAAGTCGATATTATCCCGATATCGTACAGAAAGGTTTCGATATCCTGCCAGAAAATTTTCCAGTCGGGTGGACAATCATTGTGACCGGCCTGGTAAGTTACCAATTTACCCCGGCGAGATGCCCGATAGAGCGCTTGGCCATGGGAATAGGGGATGATGGTATCATTCCGGCCATGTATGATCAGAATGGGATTCTGATAATTTTGAACGGCCGCGAGATTATCAAAGGGATCCCGCACTAGAAATGCCGGCGCTAGATATTTTGAAGTAAAAGCGCGGACACGGGTAAAAGCGGACATGAGGATGAGAGCGGCTGAAGATCGATGGGCCGTCAGCGCACAGACCGCGGCACCGCCCAAAGAGCGACCGAAAAAGATGATGCGGGCCGAATCGGTGTCTTTTCGTGCCGCCAGCGTATCGTAGGCAGCCACGAAAGCATCGGTAATGCTTTTTTGCGACGGGCTTCCGGCTGAGCGTCCATAACCCGGATATTCCACCAGCAGCAGTCCGATCCCAATCTCCGTGAACCGTTTAAACGATTGTGGCCAGTAATCGATCAGCTCACCATTACCATGGCCGAAAATAACCGCCGGAGCCGGTCGCGAGGAATGCTTCCGGTCCGGGGGTAAAAACCAGGCCTCGACCTTGCCCGCCGGCGTATCCAGCCAAATTTTTTCTATTCCGGACAGGCCACCTTCCGGTTGCGGCGGCGAAGGAATCAAACTGCGGGGAAACAAGATCTGCCGCTGCATGAAAAACAAAAAAACGCAGTAAGCCGCGTAGCACACAAGCGTCCAGGAAAGAATTTTTAGCAGAGCGTTCATAATTCCTGCATCTCCTAGTTCAGATAATCGGCAAATCGACTCTTTTTGTCAAGAGATACCAATTTCACGAGGCAGAGGTCTCACCGAACAGCTGGTTCCCGGTCGCGGTGAGATAGACTTTCAAAGAATTACGACCTGTCTAAAAAAAGATACAAAAAGGGGCTTGAACTGAAACCCGAAACATCGGATTCTGAGATTTCCAGGGCCATTCGTATTGCCAGAAAAGAGTTCTGTTAACTATTGCTATCCTCTCGTAATAAGCCGGTTCTTATATTGGATACCCAGTCAAGGAAAAATTTAACCTGCATGTTTTCTGAACCGCCGGGCTTTCTTCCATAAAAATACTGGAATAGTTATTGCATTCGTCCCCCATGAACGGATTGCAAATTTTGACACGTGAATGGGAGGCGAATTATGGAAATCGCTTTTGTGGACAAAGATTCAACAGATTTTGATTCAGAAACCTACATTAAAGTACTGATTGCCATTGCCAAGGCTGACAAGGATAACGGCCCAGCGGAGTTCGAATATATCCGCAAAAAGGCCCAACGCTTGGGGGTTGACTATGACCAGTTTTTGGCGTCCACAGAAAAAGCATTTGAGATCAATAAACAGCGCGTGTCCCGTATTACGGCCCTGTTGATTCTTAAAGATGCCATCATGATCGCATCAATGGACCGTAACTTTTCCCTGCCCGAAAGAGAAAAGGTGTACACTTTTGCCGGAAAACTGGATATCTCCCGTAACGATGTCGATTATCTTGAGGATTGCCTTAACGAGTATCGGACATTATGTGAAAAATGGGACGGACTCGTGGCCGGCAATTATTAGGAAAATATACCTACTATGGAAGCAGCGGTTCTTGATCCCGGTTATTGGAAGACCGTGCTATCACAATCTGCTTCGATCCTGAAGCAACAGACGGCAAACCTTGATCCACTGGATCCCTGGTTTTCTCTGATTCTGTTTATGGCCGCATCAGTCGTGATGATATGGCGTCTTGAAGCCCTGGAAAAAAAAGGTTTTGAAGGCACCGTGTTAGGCACACTGGTGATGCCCTATGCCTCTGGATTTTCCAATCTGATGTTTGCTTTAGTTCTTGGAAAATCAGGCGGATCCGGGTCTCTCGTCCTTGAAAACTGTCTTGTAAATAATGTCACCAATCTGACATTGCTCGTCGGTTTAGCCACACTATTTTGGACTCTCATTGTTATACCATCTAAATCCAAAAATGGTAAAAGAAAAATTGCCAAGGCACATCGTCTGAATTATCTGTCATTACTATTAACGCTTTTTGCTTTGTTTTTTTTCACCGGCACCCTATGGGTCATGGCCAGAGACGGATCGATAGATTTTTCGGATGGATTGGTGCTGGTGGGCTTGTTTCTTTTCTGGCAGCTGTTTCATATTTTCGACATTCTCAAGCATAATGTCCTTCGCAAACGTACCTTTCCTAAGTCCATCATTTTTGATTTTATTTTAGTCATAACCACAGGTTTTGCAATCTATTATAGTATCGAACGCCTTGTGGCCTGGATTCCTCGCACTGGCCCTGGATTTTTTGTGTTTGAGAATTTGGGTTGGCTTAGCGGAATATTAATGGTTTTACCAAACGGTATGGTCGCCCTGTATTATGCAAAGGCCCAGCGAGCGGACGTGGTCTATACGTCTCAGATCGGAGACGGACATATTTGCATCCCCATGTGTGTGGGGTTATTTGCTCTATTTAGCACGATTCAAGCCCCTGCTCAACTCAACCTGAGTGTTGGTATCATTCTCGTTGCTGGTCTCCTCCATTTTGCTTTTGTGGCCTTTTGGGGACGGTTACCCAGAGGTGCCGGTATTATCCTAACCGGTGCCTACGGATTCTTTCTATACCAGGGGCTTATTAGTTGATTTTTTTTACAAGAGACAATCGTTACGTCGTTGTCTTTCTTAACCTATTTAAATTTATATGTATTTTGCTTCAATATTATAATTACCGCTTGCCCTTTTTTGAAATGCATTATAAAATTAATGTTTAGATTTTAGGTGATAATTGATAGCCGGAGGTCGAGATGCTCGAGTCGAGATATTTAAAAGACAACATAGAAAATCTTCAAAAACTTTTAGGAATTTCTGCCCTCAAGAATTTTGAAACGAAAAGTCTTCAAAAGCTTCTCAGATTAAGCAGAATCAGGGAATACGAGGACGGCGAAGTCATTATCCGGGAAGGGGACCTGGACCCGTGGCTATATTTTTTGCTTTCCGGAAAAATTCGAGTCTCCAAAGAAGACCTGGAAATCAATACTATTGATAAAAAAGGCGAAATTTTCGGCGAGATGCGAATTATCGATTTTATGCAACGATCCGCCTCGGTTGTTGCCGTCGGAAAAACCGTTTGCCTTGCCGTTGACACCTCCGCTAAAAATAGGATTTCCGCTCAGGATCCGGAGGACGAAAAGTTGGACTTTTTGTTGTTGTTATATAAAATATTTGCTGAATACATGTCGATCCGCCTGAGGGTTACCAACGAGGAACTGATAACCGCTAAAAAGAAAATCAAGCGTTTACTTGCCAAAATATGATCCGGACCCAAACCGTTGCCTTTTTTAAAAAATTCCACCAATTCAGTTTCAGCCTGGATGGCGCTACCCGTGAAACCAATGCAAACTGTGCGTCAACAAATAACTGAGCTTTTGACCAATGGGGAAATGGATGCCCGGGAATTATCGCGGGAAGCAGGGATTAAGGAAAGAGAGGCGATTGAGCACCTTTCCCATATTGCACGGACGTTGGCGGTCCAGGGTAAAAAACTGGCGATTCGCCCCGCCGAGTGTCTTCTGTGCGGATATGTGTTTGAAAAGCGTCAGCGCTTCACGCGTCCCGGTCGCTGTCCGCGCTGTAAGAAATCACACCTGCAAAGCCCGGTATTTTATATTTCCCACTTCGTCTAATCCCATATTTTTCTGCCCTCTCGTATTTTAAGAAATCCGCCTTCAGGCATTTCCCACAACAAAGTTCCTTTGTCCCCACATGCATAAGCCATTGCCAGAACAGTAAAACACTGGTCCTTAAATGAGCGAAAAAAGCTCAATTGTGGCGGAAAGAGTCTATCTCTGTCAGAGCTTTCAGAGGATTTGCGATCGTATCGGATCACAGACGCTGCTGTCAACCTGATATCCGCTTGATAAGAAGGCAGAAATGATTAAGTTTTGCTTTAGCAAAATCAAATTTCACCTGTTAAGGAGAGCAGATATACGATGACGATCTGGCTGGTATCCGCTATTTTGATAATAACCTTATATTTGCTGATCAGCGAAAAAATACCGGTGGATTTAACCGCCATCGGAATCATGGCCGTGCTGATGATCAGCCGAGTGCTCACCCCAGCCGAGGCCGTGGCGGGGTTTGCTCACCCGGCGGTCATAACCGTCGGCGCCATGTTTCTGGTCAGTAAAGGTTTGGTTCGAACCGGTGCCGTAGGATATATCGGCCAAAAAGTTATCTCGATTGCACGTGGCAACGCGAATATTGCCGTTATAGTGATCTTGTTGACGGTAGGGGTCGCATCCGCATTCATCAACAACACCCCCGTGGTCGTTCTTTTTATTCCGGTGGTGATACGAATGTGCTGCCAGTTTGGTCTTAGTCCGTCAAAGATCCTAATACCGTTATCCTATACCTCGATATTGGCCGGTACCTGCACGCTGATCGGAACCTCAACCAATATTATTATCAGTGATTTGAGTGCCAATAGCGGGCACAGTGCCATCGGTATGTTTGAACTTTCGACGCTGGGTGTTCCCATCGCAGCTGTCGGTATCGCTTTTTTGCTGGTCGCCGCACCGCGAATCATGCCAGAGCTGTTGAATCCAACCTGTGAACTTGAAAACAGTGAACACCGACGGTATCTGGCTGAGTTTGCGATCCCCCGGGGCAGCGCTTTCATCGATCATGATCCCGCCACGGTTTTTGCAAAGCAATATCCAAATCTTGAGGTACTTGAACTGATCCGTTATTCCCACATCTTTCATCCTTCACGTGATGTCGTCGCCATTGCTGCAGATGATTTGCTGCTGGTAAAAGGATCCGCCAGCGATCTTATCGAAATACTGCATCACGATGAGGTCGAACTGCCCCGGTCAGAAAAGGGGATCTCTTTCGGTGTCGGCCAAAAGGAGTCCATCGTCGTGGAGTTGATCATACCGCCCCAATCCTCACTTTTGGGTCAAAGGCTAATGGAATCCAACCTTATGCGCGATCTCGACCTTCATATCATCGCCATTAAAAGAAGCGGTCTGCATTACACGGAAAAACAGATTCATGATGTGAAACTCAGAGTGGGTGATATTTTGTTGGTGTGGGGTCGTGCAGATATCATGGAAACCTTGAGAGGTGGTGCGAATTTCATAATTGTCGAGGATGTGCATCATGAAATCGTTCAGAAAAGAAAGGCCTGGAAGGCGGCGCTCATTTTCGCCGCCCTGGTCACTGTGGCGAGTCTGGGCTTGGCCGACATTATGGTTTGTGCCCTGACTGCGGCTTTTCTTATGATGCTGAGCGGCTGCCTGCAGCTGCGTGATGCCTATCGGTCTATTCAGGCGGATGTGTTGATGCTCATTGCGGGAACCATTGCCTTGGGTACGGCCATGGAAAAAACCGGGACGAGTCAATTATACGCCGACGCCTATCTGGGAATCTTCTCCGATTTTTCCCCGAACATGGTTCTGGGCGGGTTTATCCTGCTGGCCAGCATCAGTACTCATATCCTCAGCAATAATGCCACGGCCGTTCTCCTATTTCCGATTGCGATATCCACCGCCATTGGGATTGGGGTCGAGCCCAGACCTTTTATATTGGCCGTTTGTTTTGGGGCCAGTGCCTGCTTTGCGACACCCATTGGTTACCAGACAAACCTTTTGGTCTATGGACCGGGTGGGTATCGCTTTTCGGACTACTTGAAACTGGGTATTCCGCTGAATTTGCTGGTGTTGATACTAGGTTCTGTCTTTATCCCGATCCTCTGGCCGTTTTAAAAATCAGCGACCACCAGCAGGGGTGGCCCCGGCCCCTTCCAGGGGCCATCCTCATACTCCCAGCTCTGTTGGTGGTCGCTGATTTTCGGAATTAGATTTAGAACAATCTTCTATTGTCGGCCGGATAATCGAGGATCGAACTTGAATCCTTGGGGCTTTCCAATTTGCATGCTAGAAAAGTCATGATGGTTCGGATTAATCAAGTAGTTGTATTCTTCATTGATGATGGTGCTGGGTACTTTCAAGACTGCAAATTTGGACTGGGAAATCCATTTGTAGCCGATTTTCTGAGTTGATTCGGAAGGCGGTAGCCGATTCCAATCCTTTGGCAGTGTATTGCGGCTTAAAGCGGTGACCATGCGCGCGTCAAAGGTGACGGGAATTTTCAAAAAATGCGTGTAAATAAGTTCTTCTCTTTCCAAGTGTACGACAATTTCAAGGGTCGCAAGTGAAAGCGATTCGGCTGCGTAAACCACCGACGTTCCCACTGGATTCCAGCGGCCACCGTAAATCCGGGCTCCGTCACCTTTAAATGCTGTTTGCCCATGTTTTTTCTTAATGACGCGCCAGGCCGTTAATTTCATCCAGGGAAGACTCCATACTCAATCCGACCCAGCAGATTGACAACCTCTTGTGCTCCCAGATCCGTATCTGAATATTCCAGTGGTATTTTGTGCCCTAAACCCCGTGCGGGTTTTTTCAGCCAACCTTCCACCGCCTCTTCGCTTTCAAACACTTCCAAGGCCTTATCGTAGACCCGGGCGATACGAAGCACGCGTTCTGACTCGTCGGTTTTCAGCCGGCCGTCCTGTCGCCTGCGATTTAAAGTACGTTTTGATATATGCACAATATTGGATAATAGATTGTCGGAGACATGCAATCGATCTCTCAATTTGTCAAAAGCTTCGGCAGGCAGCCCCTGCTTGAGGATGACGATCATATCATCAATGTTCTTTGTTTGAATCCCGATTGAACTAACATTCATGACAACCCTCCCTTTAGTTGGCATTTTACATAATTATATGTGCCAGATGCCAGTTTGTAAAGGGGGGGTCTTTTGTTAAATGAATCAACCCCGATGATTCACGGTGGCTTCAGAAGGGCGTTGCCCGTTATCCATTAAAAAAAATGTCTGAGCGGATCTTTTCCCAGAAGTAAATAATAAACCATTGCGCCAAGAATTCCATGGGCAATCCCCAGAGGCAGGATATTTGGACATCGATAGAAAGAATAGGAAAAGAAGATTCCTCCGATGAAGGTAAAAATTCGAAGTTTTTCTGAATTCCAGTGAACAAATGTGAAAACCAGCGTACAGATGACAATGCTCCAGGGCGCGAGTCCCAATTTTAGAAGTCGAGAATGAAAAAATGATTGAAACATAAATTGCTGGGCCAGTCCCCAAAGGGGGTACAGAAAGATTGTAAAATAAAAATAGATGGGCGGCTTAGGATTATCCGTAAAAGGAAAAATTGCGAGGATGACGACCGCCATGGGACCGAAACACAAAGCTGATAGTCTAGTTGCCTCTTTTAAGTTATCAGTTCTTATGCCGTAGGTCTTTAGGACACCTTTGTCCGCTCGATAATCCCAACGAAGGCAGAGGCCGCATAAAATAATTGCTGGAATGATGAAATAATATTTACCTGAAATTTCCTTCCTAAAAACCACATATGAGACGACAAAGACCAAGAAAATAAATATTCCAATCAGGTCTTTCTTAATGCTCATATGGTTTGGTGCTTGCATGAGGTTACACTTGCCTACGAGGGGATTATCTTGAGCCGACCAACGGACTTCGATGATTCACGGTGATTTAAATGGGAGCCTGATCAGGCTCATGAACACACCGCCGCTGGGAGTTGGGACATACCCAAGTTCGACCGATGACTTATTCCATAGGAGGCCGATGGTTGGCATAACACCGGGTGAAATCCCGCCGATATTTGGTAAATTATCCGAATACCCGACCATTAACCCGGTGTACAGGTTTCCTTGGACACCTAGATGCTGGAATTTTCCAAGGTTAAACTTCTTGGTATGCAATCTTTTCCCCGCAAAAAAGGTTTCATCATGATAACTGTTTACGAATCTCGATATCATATAGTCGTTATACAAAAGAGCGATCATACCCGTCTTCTCATTCGTGTTGTCCGATCTATCAACGTGCCGGGTCCAAAAGCCAATTACCACCGAATATTCACTCGTATTTTTTGCATAAGACGGCATGGGTAACAATAGAAATCCCAAAATTAAACCAGCTGTTAGAACGACAGCGTACGCTTTAAATTGCATGGTGAATTCCTTTTTTATAGATACTGCTGTATCTTGAATCTACGCTTAATTTTCTACAATTTTTACAGATTACTTTGATACCAGGGTTTCCCGAGAAGCTTATCCGACTGAGGTCAGGAGACCAGAAATTGTAATCATCGAACTTGATTAGAGTCGTTTCAATCTGGATTTTGCGGCTGAACCGTAGCGGATTGCAGCTAAAATAGCAATCGCAATCCCGCAAATAATAATATGTTGCAGCATAGGATCCATTTTACTTTTTCTTATACCACTTGCCGCTTGCATTCTGGAGCCAGTCGCCCGGTTTTGCTAATTCGGCGATTTTAAGCGCCCTTCTTTGGCCGACAACTTCGGCAGTTGTTCCCGTTTTTTCCCCAATTTTCTTGTAAACTATTTTGCGATCGCTGTTTTCGGCTTTGACCACATCTTCATTTTTTTTCTTACTTCCACGAAACTCCAGATATCCCGCGGAATTTTCCCCAATGATGCCCGCTGCTTTGAGTTCCAGTATAATTGGCCGGCGAGCCTTTATGCGGGCCTTAATATCTTGTCCAAATGCCATGGCACTAAAAATAAAGCCACTAGAAAATGCTATCGAAATGATCCCCATTAAAACTTTTCTTTTCATTCTTAGACTCCTTGATAAGTAAGATTACGTCTGATTGTTTTTTCATTCTTTAATAGGAGTTTTATCACCAACTTTTTCTTCTTCAGCATCAATGTCTTCAAAGAAATCATCCAGCGCCCTGTCTACTTTTACGTTAACATCAATGGTGATATGAATCGGTTTGACTTCCACGGGCGCTACCTCTACCTTGTGTTGTGTACAGCCTTGAAAAAGCGCAAAAAGCACAACTCCGAGCAATATAAACAAATTTTTTACCATGAAAATGCTCCTTATATTATTCGATCATTTCTAGGAGATCTTTGTACTGCAGCAATTTGTTGAGAGGAAGCCGAAAATTGACGTCGAGACGAATGCCCTGAAATTTTGAACCCTTACTACCCGCTTCGACTTTGACGAATCCGCCGATCTCTTTCCGATAGACAAACGGAAGCGTCCTTGCGGGTTTGCCGTCCATCTGCATCTGTAACAATAGATCTTCTCCTTCTGAAGTTATATTCAGCTTGGCCCATGAATAATCATAATCCTTTAGGGCTTCTCTGGCAAGCTCCATTTGGGCATACTGCGGTGTGTTCGGAGTCATGCCGGCTGTCAGAATGTCAGTTCCTTTGATGTAAATTTTACCTCCCTGCCCGGGTGTAGAGAAAAGAAAGCCATCATCAAAACGAATCTTACCATTCGTGTAGTGCAGCGGAATACGGCCGCTAACAGTACCCTCGCTTTTAGCTGCGGCCGCACCGAATTGTTCCAAAACCTTCGCCAGTTTCAGCCGGTCGCAATAAAACGTAATGAGATAATTTTCCTCAGCGGGGGATATTCGAATCGATTGGGTCTCAACCTTGCCGTCACACCAGATAAAATGCATCTTTTCAATCAGAAAAGTCCGGGGCGATTCAATCTGAAAATCAATTCTGCCATCATTTGCTACCAGATCGCCCAGTGCGATCTTGGAAAACACCAGATGTTGTCCGTCGGCGCTGCGTATTATGGGAAGCTCAGGAATTGAGAGGGACAGTTGAATTCCTTCTATTGCAAATTTATCTTTCTTGCTCCGCAGGTTTGCGTTTTGTACCTGCAAATCAATGGAGCCCTTGAATCCGGAACTATCCGCAGCCAGATCCCCGGCGAGCATCAGTTTTCCATTTACCTTGACGCCCTTAGATCCCGGGAAAAATTTACCAAGATCAATTTCAGCTGCCTGATCCGGTCGAAGAAGGGTAAAATTGACCTTCGTCATCGGATTTTTGGCGTCCAAGAGTTTGGCATCCCCGCTAAAATTCAGTGACATTTCAGGAAGAAGCCGGCTGATATGCCGGCCTTTAAAAGAAAAACCGGCGGGGGTTTGTTGAATTTTGCTCCTGATTTTGCCAAAGTTCAGTTGCTTATGGTACAAAGCGGCAATGGAAATATCGCCCTGTTTAGCTTGCCTTTCAGGAGGCCACTTTAACGGAATACGACCCCGGGCGCCGCGAATTTTGATACCCGTATCCGGCACGCTACCCCCGGCACCTTTAAATTGAAGTAAACCTTCGAGTTCGATAGCGCCGTTTATATTTGGCTTTACCTGCCCGGACACTGTAAGGTCTGCGATATTCAGCCGGGCCGGCGAAAACAGTATGCGAGTATTCTGTGATTGGAGTTTAAATGTTGTTGCCGGAAAGACGCTGCCGTCGTTGACAAGATCCGCCGTGCCTTTTAAAAGGACCTGGGGCAGGTGAATTGAGCTAGTTTGGGACGCAATCTTGACTTGCGGAATACGGATCGTATAGGCCGTCGACAGATCCTCGAGTTTTCCCCTGCCGGAGATATTGACTGCCGGCATTCCGGTTGTGATATCATACTGGCTAAATTTGAAGCGGGCGGCATGGTCGCCGGATTGTTGGATGGGGGTGCTGGTGATACTAAATTCTATGCTTTGGTCTTCACGATATTCCGCGGTATAAGCGCCGTGCAACGGCATTGACTCCAATACTTCAAACGGCAGCAGATTGTTTCTATGATCCGATGAGGGCGGTAAAATAATCTTAAATTCCCCTGTACTCTCAACCTGCTGTCCGTTTGGCCTGATCCTGGCCTGCCATTCGGAAAGCGTGAAAGGTAACGGCGAGGTTGCCGATATGGCCGAAGCGCTTACTGTCCAATCGTCATCGGCGATTTTCGATAGATTGATCTTAAATGGTAATTCTTTTTGGTCGGCACTGCGAATATTTTGAAGTTGCAAATTGTTTAACCTGAAGTTACATTTTTGCAGTTCGGCAGCGGCAGCCAGCGACGAAATCTTAAAAGGCGCCAGCTGCAAATTAGCTGTGACCTTCAAATCCAGCTTACCGGAAAGCACGGAATCTGAAACCGTCTGCACCAAGCCGGAAAATCTGTTCAGATCCAGCGAGACTGCCGATAAATTTGCAGCGATATGTTGATTTTTTAAATCTATCCTCGCTTCAGCACGAACCAATTCACCCCGGGGATACATTGATGCCGTGAGGTTCAAATGGGAATAATCCTCCTTCCCAGGGGCAACAATGATGTCAAAGGGGAACCTGTGTGTGCCATCATCGGTTGTGATAATGATGACGGCGCTTCGAATCTCAAGTTCCTTGATAAAGATGGGAGGCATATTAGGCCCGGATTCCGGCCTGGATGTCCGGCTAGACTGCAGCTTGGTTAAAGCTTGATTGAAATCGGTGCCACCCAAAGCAAATTTTCCATTTTTGAATTCTCCGTACAGTTCAATTCCGCTTAAGGTTATTCTGTCAATTTGTTTCTG
>Ga0316189_10003094_pt1 | contig 16199 bp, 32 predicted proteins | sample LowCovwburrow_MG_FD_204930 | JGI IMG/M metagenome (GOLD analysis project Ga0316189, IMG submission 204930) | Coastal sediment microbial communities from Maine, United States - Lowes Cove worm burrow | ecosystem: Environmental > Aquatic > Marine > Coastal > Sediment | place: USA: Maine... | reverse complement strand
TGATACAGTCGTGATGGACGGCGTCAAGGGTCCGAACAAGACAACACGTGAGGGCCAGTTCGCAGTTGAGTGTTCATTCCCGATCGATCTTGCTGACCCGTCAAGTGGATTCAGCTCCTGGGACGAATATGCGGCCCTGTTTGCTGGTACGCATACTAATAGTGTTCTTGTCGTAATGGACAACGGTGAAGCAGCTGGTGATACAACGAGTAATTACGAAACGATCATTGACCTTGCGAACCTGCTTGCGAACCACGATACACCAGAGATCAGCGCAGAAGGCCAACAAGGAACGGTCAGCTTGACCTATACATCGTTGTATAGTGACACGACCGAATATCCTGTAGCGGTATTCACGACTGACAAAGCGTCAGCCTATTAAATAGCAAAGGGGTTTGTGTCCCCAACAACAGCACACGCGATGTTTGGCTTGCTATAGGCAAGATGAAACGGCCAGTGCGCAAAGTGGCTCCGGAATCGTAACCGGATAAAGGCAAAACGGACTTGCATCGGGTTTTCCCTGGGAGGTTCCCGTATAAAAAACCTCCACTACAACCCTTTCGGAAGGAGAGCCGAAATGTTACAACTGAGAGCAATAAATGATTTCACTGAGTACATTCCCCCGCTATATTTCAATAAAGGTAAAGAGGTTTCCGTTGAATTGAAGTGCATCAAGTCACTTGAATATCAGCAGGAAATAAGAACGCAAGCTGGCCTGTCGCCAGAAGCATCATCTGAAAGACATTACGAATACATTAAAAAGCACGTCGGAGCAATTAAAGGCTTAAAGGTTGGTAACCAACTTATTGAGAATCTCGATCAACTCCGCGAACATGGCCCAGTATCACTCTATACGTGGTGCTGTTCAACTGTCATGGCAGATGAGATACTTGACGGGCTAGAAATAAAAAACTAATTGCCGGAGTCTGGTTTGGTTTCCAAGGTTCCGGCTTTAATTGTGCAAGCTGTACCGATAAACAGAAGGAAAAGCGCAACTGCTTTAATAAGATAGGCTATATCGATCCGATACTTTCTGCCGACGATTGGCACACGGTCCCGGCGAGTAGGAAACACGTTGTTAAATGGTCTGGATTAAAACTGTTTGCTTGCCCTTTATCGACCATAACAAGCACAACATGGGAGATAATCAGGGCCGTAAACGCGACGACAGATGATGATGGTAATTGTATCAGGCCATTTAGGGCCGTTTGTTGGGAAGATGAACCGCTTTGGTATCAGCAGGCTATTGAGATTGTCAAGCGTGAACGCAGTAACCACAGAAAATATCTAATGGACAAGGCGAAGAAATAACATGGCGAATCAAAACCGCACATTAGAAATTGATGTAAAACTTGATAATCGACAGTTAAAGCGTGAAGCAAAAGAGACTAAAAAAAGTCTTGGCGGTATTGCTAAAACTGCCAGAACATTAGGTCCGCTTATTGCTGCAGCTTTCGGAACTGCTGTTGTTAAAAAGTCTGTTGATGCTTTCATTCGTCAAGAGAACGCGATCAAGCAACTTGAGAATCGTATCAAGTCGACAGGTGGCGCGGCTGGTGTAACTGCGGACCAAATGATAAACCTTGCCGCAGGTCTGCAACAGGTTACGACATACGGCGATGAAGCTATCATTGAAATGCAGTCTCTATTACTGACTTTCACAAAGATCGGCGGAGATGTTCTTCCAGATACAACAGAGGCTGTGTTAAACGTCGCAACGGCTATGGGTACGGACTTAAAATCAGCGGCCGTTCAAATTGGTAAGGCGTTAAACGATCCAATTCTCGGACTATCAGCCCTTGCCCGTTCTGGTATCCAATTCTCTGATGCTCAAAAAGAAGTCATTAAAAACCTGGTCGAGACTGGCCGGACCGCAGATGCTCAAAAGATTATTTTAAAGGAATTAGAGGTCCAGTTTGGCGGATCTGCTCGGGCGGCCAAAGATACGCTCGGCGGTGCTTTAACATCGGCTGGCAATCAACTCGGCGACCTTGGTGAGATTATAGGCGGCACGTTTGCTCCGACTTTAAAACTGCTTGCCCGTGATGTCGGTAATTTAGCTGTAAGATTAAGCAACCTTTTAAACCCGACTGATGTCAGCAAGCTGGCAGACATGAACACGCGGCTTGTTCAGCTACGCGACGAACTACGCGGCCAAGCAAAATTCGGGACAGCTGTGCAATGGATATACGGCAACCGTGATGAAATGCTGGCAGAGGCCGCTCAACTTGAGGCCGACATTACAGCCCTAAACACGAAGATCAACGCGGCTGCCGGTGTCAATCCACAGGCTGGTGAAAGCACAAAGGTAACTGCGGCAGAGATAGAAGCCGAGCGGTTAAAGTCAATAGAGCTTTCCAAGGCTAAAGTTTTAACTGATTCTTTCCTTACATACCAATACGGGCTGACAGAGGCCAATAAAAGAGGCGCGGAAGCAAGGGCGCAAATAAAAGCCGACGAATTAGCAGTTGAAGAGGCTGGCATGAATGCACTCGCCAACCTGTCAACACTCGCAAACACCAACAGTCGCAAAGCGTTTGAAGTTGCTAAAATCGCCAGTATAGCGACAACGACTATTAAAACTTTCGAGGGTGCGCAGTCAGCTTATGCGGCTGGTGCTAAAATAAACCCTTATGTTGGTGCGGCGTTTGCGGCTGCGGCTGTTGCGGCTGGTCTTGCTAATATTCAGAAAGTCAGCCAAACGTCTTTCGACGGTGGTGGTAGTGGCGGCGGAGCAAGGGCGCCACAGTTTCCATCTGGCGGGGCAGGCGGTGATCCTTTCGGTCAAGCACCGATAGCACAACCAGGGCAAGACGTTGCACAAATTAGCGCAACCCAAATACAAGTTATTTCGGGGAATACGTTAATAGGCAAGATCGTTGAAGAGGAAGTAATCCCGGCAATCAATGAAGCATTACGGCGCGGCCAATCCTTAGATTTGGAGTTTAATTGATGAGTCAGCCAACACTGATATTTTGCGAATATGACAACACGGCGGCGGTAACTGCGACCAGTACGCTGACCGGAACAGATGCAGCAGATATACTCATATCAACCGAGGACACCTACCACAGCCCAACCTCGACCGCTTCCTATAGCATTGTTCTTGATGGCGGTGTGTCGATAACTGCTGACATCGTTGCTTTTCTCGGTGCGAACCTTGACGGCGTGACTGTTGAGGTCAGAGGATCAACTGATAACTTTGTCGCATCGGACGTGCAAGTTTTAGCCGGGACCGCTTTAACGGCGAACATCAACTCCGCTTATCTTGCGTTCACTTCGGCATCATATCGGTATTTTAAATTTAATATTTCCGGCCATGCTTCAAATATCCGCGTTGCTCATATCTGTTTAGATGTCGCTGTTGATTATCCGTATTTTGAGAAAGACCCGGACATTCAGAACGTGACACCGGAAGCGAAACAGCTTATTTCTCAAGCTGGCATTTACGTTGGAACGAACCAAACGAAGTCAATGCGTGAATTAAAACTCGACTGGGGGCAAGTCACTGCCGCTGATCTGGCAATCATTCAAGCGTGGGCAACGCATAGCATCGAAACAGTGACCTCGTTTTTCTTAATTCCTGACCAAGCCGAGACAGATATTTTCTTTGGCTGGCTTGACGGTGGCGGGAAATTTTCAGCACCTCTTGAAAATGGCGTGTATAGAGTTGCATCAAACACCATGACAACGAGAGTTATTTAAATGGCATCTGCTGAGTATATCGCTGCGGCGAAAAAAGAGAATAGACAGCAGACCACGTTTTTAAGTATTGAGGATGCGGACGCTGACGCTCAATATTATACAACGGAAGGTCAATGGGCAGCCAGTGATGTTTTAACTAATATCAACACATCGGACATCGCTGGTTCTGCGTTGTCTCAATATGACCTAGTTCCGACAGATTCAGGCAATTCAGTTTTTTTGAGTTTCACACCGAATATCGACTGCTTTATTTGGGAAATACGTCAAAATGAATTATCTATAAATTCCATTGTTGATTCAAGCGGCGACGTGACTTTTAAAGTAAGGTCCGGGTCTACAGGTGGGTCAGTCGTAGCAACTACCGAGACTAAAAACCTGCAATTTGACACAGGTCTCGGATTTTATAGATTCAACACAACGGCAGGGGCTTTCATTATTTCCACACCTGTTAAGCTTACGGCATCAACGACCTATTATATAGAATTTGTTTATACTGATGATTCAGCACCGGCAAGAACGGCATTCGATATAAAACACACCAGCTCTTTACGGCTTGTCCCAGAGGACGCTGTAAACTCAACGCTGACAACCTCAGAACTTGACATGGGGTCGATATTAACAGCGGGGCCAATCTTTAGCGCCGACGACCTGAAAGACGCAGGCGGAACAATCGCCTATACATACACATATTCAGACGACAATATTACTTATTCATCTCCAGCGAGCGTGTCAGACGGTGACACATTAACAGCGTCAAGATATTATAAAATCACTGCATCATTTAGCAGTACAAACGGCGGCAGAACACAGATCAGTGAACTGTCAATACAAGAAGGTAATTTTAGGTATTACGGGACACATATCGACGTTCCATTCCAAGGGATAAAACCATATATTATTGAGGGTTCAGTTTCTTCTCTCAAGACAGAAATTAAACTGACAAAAGGCATTGCGACAACTGGAGAGGTCAGTGTCAAATTAATCTGGACACCTGATACGGCTGATCTTGTTTCCACGGGGTATCTAAAGGGGAAAGACGTTGTTTTATCTGCCGGGTTCGTTGGGCTTGGGACCGAAAGTTATGAACCTGTAATTACTGGGTCAATCCAGGACGTGAACCTGGACGCGAAAAATTCAACGATCACACTGAAAATCCAGACTATATTTAAACAGCTTGAAAAGCGCAAGGTTCCTGATGTTGAGTATAATTCAAGCGGTGTTATTTCGTCGCCTGCAACAGACCCGACTTATACAACGGCAAATTTAATAACTGTCATACTTGATATATATGAAAAACTCGGCATCCGAGACCGTTATATCGGTACGGAATACGCGGCTCTTGAGTCAGGCGATTACGCGGCCACTGCATACAAAGTTTCAAGAACGCTGGCAAGGACGAAGCCAATTGAAGCGTGGAAACTTCTTGACCAGTTAGCGCAGACAGGTTCTTTATTTCTTGTCCCTCAAGGCGACGGGATTATCCGGCCAAAGGTTTACGACAGAAGCGAAGCGGCCAGCATTACGCTTGATGCAGATGAATTTAAATACGGCAAAATCGACTTACTTTATAAGGATTTTTATAGTAGGTTTCTCGCTTACTACAACCCGGACTCGACAGAGTTTCCTTTTGCTGATGGGACTAAAGTCCCGTCGCAATCAGAAAATTACGACAACGCGAAATTTCTTTTCAACGCGACCGCTGAGACTTTATTTCTCCCTGAGAAGGGACAAAAGGAATGGTTTGACCAGTGGCTTGTTGGCCGGTCAACAGCAACAACAGCCTTGACGGTTCCGCCTGCCGCATTAACTGACTTGGTAGATAGATGGAATGGCTGGTACGCAGATCCGCTCTATCAGTTTGAAGTCAAAGGATTACCACCGCGCCTGGCATCTATTGAGGCCGGTGATGTTGTCGGAATTAATAACCTGCCTTTACCAGCCCCGGCAGACGACTGGGACAGTATAACAACTTTCACAAAAGGTTCGCGGGTCGCATATAGCAATGTCGTTTATCAAGCGATAAGAGAAACAACGAATGAACAGCCGGACGTTCACACGGATTCATGGTTTGATGTCGGTATAGCTTATGAAGATCGGCAGACGGGTCGCTATGGATATACAGACGGGCTGCGGTGGTTTGTTCTATCCCGGACATTCAACCCAAACGATGCGACACTTGATTTTAAATTCCTGCAGATGCCACCGGCTATTGTTGAATATTTCGTTGATAGCATAACAGCGACAGTCGGGAGTGTTGATTCAGGCGCGACCAATATGGATGCTATCGACGGCGACTACATGGTTTATAATGAGGTCAGCGGGGCTCCTGGATTCGATGCAAGGTTTAACTTTGTGAATATCGACATCCTACCGAACCAAGTTTTTCTTTATGGCCGGTATGTTGGAAACCCGGCCCATAATGTTGTTGTTTACATGTATGATTACACGACAACTGCCTTTGTCAGACTAACAGCAGCAGCGCAAGATTTAACCTCTGGCGACCCTGACGCTCTTTACACATGGGATATTCCGAACACGATTGATGCTGTTGACGGGTCTGGAAATGCAATCTTTAGGGTTTACCATTCATCAAGTGGCGTTGCTAGCCATGACCTTTATATCGACAAACTTTCACTCAGACGCGATATTTAACGGAGACCACTAATGTCAGAAGACCGCCGCGTGATGATCGACAAGGAAGAATTAAAAGCGATACTGTCAGACGTTGTTTCCGAACAGCATTGTTGGATGAATGAAGACGACCGACACGACGCAAGGGAACTGTTGAAAATCTACCGGGAAACGTCAAGCGCACTCAGAAAAGCAATCATTAGAGGTTTCTTAATTATAGTTTTCCTTGCTGCCTGCTTTATTGCTGCAGTAAAATCCGGCTTTATGGAAGGACACCATTAATCATGTTTATGTTTGGTAAAGTCTCAAGGCGCAGATTAGACACCTGTACAGATCAGTTGGTCGAATTGATGGAATATGCTATCGCCGACAAATCTTGCCCGTTTGACTTCACAATCATATGTGGAGAGCGCACAAAGAAGGAACAGACGGCTGCATTCAGCTCTGGTTACTCGACCGTTCAGTTCCCCGATAGTTACCATAACCGGAAACCTTCAGAGGCTGTGGACGTGGCTAGGTTCTATCGATCGAATCCGCACATCAGGTGGGATAACATAGAGGACTTTGAGATCCTTATCAAGCACATTAAGAAGTGTGCCAAGAAATTGAAAATCAATATTGAGTGTGGTGCCGATTGGACCACGTTCAAAGATTATCCGCATATTCAGATTACGAGAGTGGAGGCCCCAGATGAGCAGTGCGACAGTATCGATTCCGTTTAAACAAGATGTCGACATTTATACCGAGATGGATTGGCTGACTTTACAGCTGACGTTTTATTCTGACACGGCGCAGACCACCGTTGTTGATTATTCGGCATCGACATTTACTGGTGAGGTCCTCGACAAGGTATCTGGAACGAAGTTGGCTGACCTGTCTTTTAACACTCCGGCGAATGATGGCGTTATCTGGCCGAAGTTGACCGACACAGAAACGGCGCTGCTGACCGGTAAGACTTCACACTATTTCGTTTATGTTACCACTGGCGGCTTGAAGTCACCTTACTTCTCTGGGCGGATTACTGTTGCCGAAGATTTTAAGGCGGGTGCATAATGGCAAAGACTGTCACACTTGAAAGCGCGATTCAAAAGATAACTGTTGGCGTTCCTGGCCCGACTGGTGCCCAAGGTGAAACAGGTGCAACTGGTGCGGCTGGTCAAGACGTAAACGGAGCCAATGAAACAGAAACAGCGCAAGACGCTACCGGAGGCGGAACTGTAACCCTTGATGTCAGTAATACAAACGTCAAGGTTATCACGACCGACGACACGGCTTTCACAATAGCAATGAGCAATGCACCGGCGACCGGCAACGCCAGAGGGATCACTTTGCTTTTTCTCTTTACCGCTGCACTTCCTACCGTGACCTGGCCGACATTGGCGAACACTGCCCCGGACTTGTCAGGCGCAACAGCTACGACCGGGCAGGCAGTTTGCGAAATGGCATACCTTAATGATGAATGGTGGGCTTGGCTTGTGGAGGCTATCTGATGTCGGTCAGTCGTAAAATAAGAACGGCGGTGGCTGGCCTTAGTGGTGGTGAGCCTACACCACCTGATTTACCGTATAATATGTGGTACAAGCATGACGGTGAACAATTCCAAGATGCTGGCAGAACTATACCGTCAGCCATTGGTGATCCGGTTTCCAGTTGGTCAGATGAAACCGGACTTGGAAAACACTTAACTGGTAGTGGGCCTGTAAAGCGGGCAGATGGTATATATTTTAGCTCAAATTGGATGAATAACGGTGTTAGTGAAAACATTACAGGAAGGCCGTATACAACAGCAACCGCCTTCCACATAACCACCACCGCTGTTGGTTGGCTTTATCAGAGGTCTGTTGACTCGAATAACAACCACAAATGGCGTGATATTAGTGGTACGCTCCAGATGTTGGGTGAAAACTCTGGGCTAACCTCTCTAACAGGTAGCATCGTTTCAGCTTTTACTGGTGGGGCGAACCATACTGTTTTGTTTGAGATAAATGGTAAAAATGCTAATAACGCATCTTATCAGGTTTTGATTAATGATGTGCTTAAATATACTAAGTCATACCAAGGCCGGAGTGCCTTACCGCAAGGAACGTTAACATTAGGTGGCCACGTTGGTCTTACTATGTACGAGCATATGGAAATAACAAAAGATTTAACTGCTGCTGAATCAATAGAATTAAGGGCATACTTGGCAAGGCATAACCCTTAAATTTTGGAGGTAATATGAAAAAGGTGCATTGGTTAAACGAAGATCAAACAGCAGTCGTCAACTCGACCGCATGGCCTGCCGTTCTTGGCAACGTGAGCAACCCCGGCCTCGCAGAAATTCGGGCCGCTGGTGGCCGTGTCGATATTGACAAGCCTGCTTTTGATGCAGACACTCAATACATCGGCCAGGTTGGTGTTGTCGATGGTGAACTGTTTTACCCTGTCGTTGATTACACTCAAGACGAATTGCTGGAACTTGACGCAAGCAATCAAGCGGCGGCCATTGCTCAACTTTGGCAAGCTGCACATGATTATGAGTTTGCGCAGATAAGCGGAACGGCTGTTGGTTTGTTGACTGCCGGAGTTTTGCAAGCACTTCCGAAGTCGTTGGCTGTTTCAGCGTGGTCCGGGTCGATCTGGACGCTTTATTACACGAACAAGGCGACCATTGAAAGCGGTGGCGAGTTTACCACGTCGATGCTTGATTATTCCAGTATTGGTATAATCCCGCATTCAATACCAGAACTGCGTGAAGAGATTGGCCTGTAAGTTTGAACGACGCACTCACACAAGAGCAACTGATTGACCTTGCCGAGCATTACAGTCAACAGTGGTTAGCCAATTCGATTGACTATGTTTTATATGCTCTTGTCCTGGCGGTCGGCTACACGCTATTCAGATCCGCCGTTGAGAACATCGCAGGGTTTATTACGTTCCGGGCTGATCGGTATGTTAAGCAAGGGACTGTTGTAATTTACGACGAAACAGTTTACCGGATTAAAAGCGTCAACTGGACATCGCTTGTGCTGGAAAGTAAAACCGGATTTTTAAGCCTGCCAATCAAACGGTGGGCGACACATGAATTTATAGTTTTGAAAGATGGGCATTCGTTCGACAGAGTAGGCAACGTGGCGCGGGTCGCTGATGTTGAAACTCATTAGTCTCGGCCTGTGCATTGCATTCGTTCTGTTGTTTTGGTGGATAATGAAGGGAGTGGACAAGTGAGTTTTATTACAGCATTATTCAAAAGCGGGAATATGATTGACGGAGCTACAAAATTAATTACTCAAGACGCACCAAACGCACTTGATAAAATGTTTCATACCGATGAAGAGAAAGCAGATTTCAGGCAAAAGAACAGTGCGAACTTTCTTGAGATGACAAAGATTTTCATGCAGGAAAACACGTCATTTGCATTGGCCCGCAGAGTGCTAGCATTGATGGCTTTCAGTTATTATTTCCCAATGCTTGTTGTAGCGGCAGGGTTGCGAGTTGCGGCTGTGTTCGTTGCTCCTGAGTTTACTGAGCCGACACAATTAGATTTGCACTGGCGTATGATCGGCGGCTGTATGTATTTGAAACAAATGGCTGTCGACCAGTTACCAATAATTATCACCATAGCAATGTTCTATTTCGGCCCTGGTGTTCTCGACAAGTTTAAAAAATAAACAAGGAGAAATTTATGACTATTTTATTAACACTCGCAGGACTGTATGTTTTTATCGGCTTTTGCTACGCAGGCACAAATGCGATGATCGACCTCAACTGGGCGTATCGTGTCTACAGAACACTGGTACCATAAAACAATGAAACGCTATCTTATTAATGTGCTGATAGGCTTGGACCAATTCGTCAACGCGATCTTTGCGGGCGACCCTGATGAAACTATCAGCTCAAGAATCGGTAAGACGAAACAACGCCACGGCGGTACTATTCCCAAATATAAGTATCCGCTCCGATATGTAATTGACAAGTTTCTTGAAAAGATCGACCCTGGCCACTGTATCGACTCGATAGAGGCTGACGAAGGCTAACACGCGATACCATCATACCTCCTGCGCATTGTGTGCGGGCTCTCCGAAGGGCACCTGGCTTAACTGTCGGGTGCCCGTTTTTTTGCGTCTGCAGTAATAAAAAATCTTATAAAAAAGTAAATAATTTTATCTTGTCTGCTAAGTGCCTAGTTCTGTTACTAAACTTTTCTTATAATATATAGATATTTTGCTTTACAAGTGTGTTGTTTTTCGATATAGTGTAACCAAGATTAACACTTACTAGGAGGTAATTATGACTTTTTCAGAGCGCAGAGAAACCCCGATGATTTCTTTTTTTCGCGGTGGCCGTTTAGTTGAGGAATTGATTTTTTCCCTCGATCCTGAATCCCCTGCTGATGTCGAGTGGTTTCTGTCTCGCATCAATATGGATAAACACGATTTATTGATTTCACGTGGCTCTATCGGCCATGATGAAGTTAGGGCTTCTTGGTGTGCTAACCAGCTTCATATATCAGAACACTTTTGATTTAATCTTTTAACTTAACTCGGAGGAAGTTATGAAGAAAAATTATTTTTTACCTTGTGGTTGTCGAGTTACTACTTTTCCATCGAAATATGACGGTAAGTTAAATGCGATGCGATCTGGTGGTTGCGATATGTTAAAGTTTTGCGTTTATGGTGGAGAAGAAACTAAAAAACGCGAATCAGACCATTGGGATATTATTGGTAAGAATAGAATTATTAAAAACTTGAGCGGAGGTTTAAAATGATTATTACAATGCTGATTACTACTACTGAGGAATGTGAGAGAGCGCAATGCGAACTGTTCGGACTCGGTTACTCTTGGAGCCGAGGCGGCACGATGATTATTCAATTTACAACGCCGCCGGAAGAGGGTGCTATAAACTTTCAGATTAATACGGACAATCGTACATTTACATGGGGCCGTGTGAAGAGTGTTAATGAGACACTTCATTTCCTGATGGAACTTGGGCAACTTGCAGGTAACGACTAACGGAGGAAATAATGCAAAAAACTTTTAAGTGTGAATCATGTGATAAAGAGATAACCCGTGGTAAAGATAAATATATTATAACTCGCAAAGGTAAAGTTTGTTCTGACAGTTGTTCATCGGTAATGCGCAACGATACTTGTATATGTTATTTGGTTGGGGTTGATATGTGCCCTGCTCATTCTTAAACGAACGGAGGAAATTATGGTAAGAAAAGAAAAATTAGAAATTGGTATGAAGGTTGTTCTCAGTGATGAAGTTGACGCACCACAATACGAGGTTATTTGTTTAGATTCACAATACCCAGATTCAGTAAACCTTGGGTATTTTACAAGCGCAGGAATGTTCGTTAATTCAGGATGGTATGATATTGACTCAGTGTTGGAGGCATTATGAAATACAGAGATAACACACACAAGTATTGGGATTATGCGCTGAACATCATAGCGGGAATGTTACTGGTAGGCGGGATATTGTTGCTTGGTTATATTTTCATCGAGCACAGCTTACCCATGTTAGGACACCTGTGATGAGTGAAGTCAAATGGCAATGTTCGCACTGTCGCTTGCCTAAGCATCCAGAAGGAACGCGGGTTACTCACGGTTTGCATGACACTTGCTGCCTGGTTCTTTATGGCCGCGAAACTTATATAAAATTAGTTGAGAAAAGGGAGGCTAGAGATGAGAAATAAGTTTTTAACTGAGGCTATGGGAGAAAGGGAAGCGCACATGCTTTGCCATCCTGTAGATATATTATCATGTGTGTGTGATTGGGGAACAAAGAGCTGTGCAGTAAAGCATTACGACTTCTCAACATGGGAAGGGTTCGGCAAGCTTTGGGAGTGGGCGCAAGGGCAGGATGGTTGGATTGTCGAGTTTATAGGTAAGTACGGGTATTATGATTATGTCTACGCAGAAGAACCGCAGATAACCCTGCAACTAAACACAGACATTATCAACCCAGACCGCTTTGCTGATGCTGTCTACGAATACTTAAAGGAGGCACGAAACTCATGACCTACAACGAAAGACTCACCGAACTGGAAGAAAAGATTTTTCACCTTTGTCGATGCATTGAGATACTCGGAAGAGATTTCCCGACAGCGTCTGAGGTTGTTGCCGATGCCAGAAAACTTGCCGAGTGTCCTAGCGACCAATGGCAGAAAAGCTGGCAGCAGGAGGAAGAAGAAAGCAATCAATCTTGTTGCGATCTTTGTGAGGCAGACGGACACGGAGCTTGCCGAGGTGATGCAAGCGACAACGATTATATTGAAGAAGGTTACGATGGCTGTTTGCCAGAAAGGGAGGAATAGTATGTATTACAACACGACAAGACTGACCGGAGAGAAATTGGCTCAAGCTCTACACAGCGCGGAGAATCAAGAGCAGTTTATTTTAGCTATCTTCCACAAGCTACGCTCGGCAAGTCCGTTCTCGGTCGATGTGGAGTGTAGAGCATACGGGAAATACTGGCCTATCACATCTGTTAGGCGATCGATAACCAATTTGACCAATGCGGGTAAGTTGGATAAAACAACCAGAACAGTGTTGGGCGAATACGGCCGACCTGAATATGTATGGGAGATAAAATGAATAATCCTGGACTGACGAAAAAGCAACAGAAACAAATCTGCGCGAATATCTTTAAAAAAGGTATGACGATTACAGGCTGGGCACGTGTGAACGAATTTAGTCCGAAGACAGTACAAGCGGTGCTGTACGGAGATTATGGCCGGCAAGAGAAGTTGACTTTTACTTGCTGTGTGATTATTGCGAAACTTGTTGAGGATGGATTTTATACAGACTAAGGAGGTAGGTATGCAGAATCTCATTAAAGGGTTAATTGAGAACGGTGAGTTTGCAGGCTTGAGAGTTATGTGCCCTGAATGCTCCTGTATTGAAGATGAACAATATTATTGCATAACATGCGAGGATGTTGTATCTCATAACGGGGAAATTCAAGTTGAGGCATTAATAAAGGCATTAATAATAAAACTCGGAGGTGGTTATGTTTGGTAAAATTGTAGCAGGTGACAGAGTTCTTTACAAGCCGTTGTGGTTATACGGGCGTGCATCTGAAAACTATGAGGCTTTTAACGTGATTCAATGGGATCGACCTATAGCGTCATACGAGACTATTATGCACGATATGATAAAGCCTGTTTATCAGGTACGCGGTTTGACTCTGCACAAGTATAAAATAAAAAATTAGACTTTATAATTTATTTGTACTATAAGGAATAAACTTTAATTGTGGAGGTGCTTATGAGGAAACGAATTTTTAGCAATTGTTGTCACGCGGAGATGTCGGACCGAAATGTTCACGACACATTGTGCCCGGCCTGCAAAGAACATTGCGGCTTGGTTATCATCGAGGAAAAATAAATCAACTTTCGCCCCCGGTATCCGACAATTCGGTCGGTGCTTGGAAATCGCACAACCATAAAATAGGCCAAGGCGGGGGCGATTACTTTAACGGAGGAAATTATGAGTCACTTTGAACAGCTCGCATCAGTGAACGTGAATGATCAGACAGAGAAAAAAGGAAAGTTTACTTATCTATCATGGGCTTGGGCCGTCGATAATTTTAGCAGATACGATCCAATGGCAACTTGGGAGTATCCACCACCGGTCACATTTCCAGACGATACTATGATGGTTTTTTGCTCTGTTACTTCAAACGGATTAACACGTACGGCACAACTCCCGGTTATGGAACAGATGCAAGGTAAAGGAATGACAGCCGTTGTAAATCCAAACGCAATGGAAATAAATAAAGCTATGCAGCGTTGCTTGGCAAAGGCCTTTGCTCTACACGGGCTCGGTTTGTATATCTATGTCGGCGAGGACATCCCATCAGAGGTTGTCGATGTTGAATATATTACCGAATCGCAAGTTGCCGATCTTGATGGATTGATCTCTGACGTCGGCGCGAATAAAGAAGGGCTCCTTGTTTTCTTGAAAATAAAAAATCTTGAGGACTTGCCTGCAGGAAAATACGAATACGCTGTCAGTTGTCTTGAAGCCAAAAGGGCATCGAAATGAGTGAGCAAAGAACAGCTGAATGGTACGAGAAAAGGCGCGGTAAAATAACAGCGTCTGCCATCAGCAAAACTATGATGAAGTCCACCACAGCCGGGTATCGTAATTACATGGCCGAGAAGGTCGCGGAAGTTCTCACGGGTTGTTGCGCTGAATCGTTTACAAGCGGCCCGATGCAGTGGGGGATCGATCACGAGGACGATGCACGCCTTTGTTATTCTTTCATTACAGGGAACGAAGTCGAGCAGGTTGATTTTGTCGATCATCATTCAATGGAGAACTGTGGAGCAAGCCCTGACGGTTTGATCGGTACGGACGGGCTTGTCGAAATTAAGTGTCCGAATACAGCAACGCATATCGATTACCTCACCAAGCGAAAAGTCCCGAAAGATTACAACGATCAGATGCAATGGCAAATGGCGTGCACTGGTCGACAGTGGTGCGACTTTGCTTCATACGATCCAAGAATGCCAGAGAATCTACAACTTTGCATTATTCGTGTCGAGCGTGACGATGCATTAATTTTAAGTATGCAGATGTATGCGGATGTGTTCCTCAAAGAAGTTGCCGAGATGGTAGCAAAACTTGAAGGGATAGCACAATGAAAGTGAATATTGCCAGCCCTGCTCATAAAAAACGCATTGTCGACTTTATCGAAAGTCTGCCCTATGATCCACAATGGACAGTTGAGTGCAAACTTTTTAAACTACGCAAAACGCAACAGCAAGTGAACACGATACACATGTGGTTCAAAGAGGTTCGTGATGCGTTTCAAGACATGGGCAAGATGTACACTTTCGACGGCATTAAACATTACTTCAAAGATATGTTCGGAATTATGATCGAGCGTGAAACTCCGTCAGGCATGAAGTATGAAATGAAGAGCTTGGCGGATTACAAGATTGATGAAATGTCAGAGTTTATGGATAAGTGTTATCACCACGCCGTGACTGACTTGCATATATTCGTCACGCTTCCTGGATTTGATGACTAATGGCGAACAAAAAGAAAAAGTGCAAATACTGTAAGGAATACTTTGACGCTGACACAATGGTCAAGGTTCCTGCAGGGACGTTCTGCACGATGGAACACACGCTGTTATTCGTACGCCAAGCACAGGAAAAGACACGTAGGAAGCAGCATACAGCAGAAAAAAAGAAATTCTATGGTAACCATCGACCGACGCAATTAAAACTCGCACAAGACGCCTTTAATGCGTATATTCGGGAACGCGACAAAGGTCAACCTTGTATTAGTTGCAATCGGTCGACAGGTGCCAAGATGAACGCCGGTCATTACCGGTCGGTAGGGGCCGCCAGACATTTGCGTTTTAACCAGTTTAATGTTAATATCCAATGTGAACATTGCAACAGTTGGAAGTCTGGGAACGCGGTCGAGTATCGGATCAACTTGGTTAAAAAGTTCGGAGTTGAGAAAGTTGAAGAAATAGAGTCAACAAACGATCCGATGAAGTGGAGCATTGAAGAGATTACTGCAATAAAAGAATACTATCGGAAGTTGAAGAAAACTTTAACACAAAGGAGGAAGGCAGATGAGTAAACAGCCGGCATTATTTGAGGAGTTTTGCCTCGACTGGAAGAAACACTGGGTTGGTATGCCAGAGTATGAACTTGAAAACCTACAGTCTTGGAAGTCTGTGATTGTCCATTTTGAATGTGAGGACGATCTTGACGCATTCGCAGAACTTATGGAGCAGAAAGTTTACACCACAACAAAGTCACTTTGGTATCCTAAGGCGGACAGCGTGACGATGAAATATCGGAGGTATTGCGATGAATCCTAAATATCCAGTTTATATCATATCAAAGGGGC
>Ga0316189_10003093_pt1 | contig 16200 bp, 14 predicted proteins | sample LowCovwburrow_MG_FD_204930 | JGI IMG/M metagenome (GOLD analysis project Ga0316189, IMG submission 204930) | Coastal sediment microbial communities from Maine, United States - Lowes Cove worm burrow | ecosystem: Environmental > Aquatic > Marine > Coastal > Sediment | place: USA: Maine... | reverse complement strand
CCACGGAAATTCATTCGCGCCCGCACACTGGTAACGACTACCGGTTGTTCGAACTGGTAACTAGCCTCCATGGCATGATTAGAATCATAGGGCTCGATAACGAAACGTGGCGAGATTGCCTTGGTCAGTATTTCCTTCTCCGGTGGCTCATCGTAAAAATACAGCCCAATAGATGTTTCGTCCGTGGTCGCAAGACCATTCGTCACATAGTGAAACTGCAGGGACAACTTATGCCCTTTTGGAATTAGGATGCCGGTGCCTTCGGCAAACACAGTGGCTGGGTTATTACCAGGTATGAAGCTTCCTAGAAAACGACGCGTACTGATTTCATTATCGGCTTCGCTCCCCCAAAAATCTTCATCTGCTGGCGAGATAAAAGTCATCAGGTGGTGAAGGACTGTCTCCTTTCCAGGATTGTATTGAAAGGCACGCACCCAAACATCACGATCAAATGGGAGCGTTGCTTCTGTGTAGAGATAGTCTTGTATACCCACAGCGGCTATCTCATTCGCTGGTGTCTCAACGATATAATCAGGTTCACCTAATTCCCATTCAAAGATCTTCTCTGTGGGGACGAGCTCCAGCGGATCGACAGGATTGTCACCTCTAGGCGCTCCCGCGTCCATCCAGTGCACCAGAGTCTGCAGTGTTTCCGCCGATAGATATTGCGCACTATTGGTGTGGCCTATCATCGGATCGACTTGCATAGGCGGCATGCGCTTATTTAGCACAACCTCGCGAATCATCGGCGACCAGCCCAAAAGAGACACATAGCTGTCCAGCGCAAATGGACCCGCTCCACCCCAGCGGTGACATTCGGAACAGTTAGCTATAATAATCGGGGCAACTTCAGTCGTGTAGTCTGGGGGACTTGCCAGTAGCTTGTCCCGCATCGGATAGTCTATGGCACAGCCGCTAATATCATTCTTGATGGTGTCGCCGACACCGCCATCAAGCAATGCCTGCAGAGTTACATCCAAGGATTGATTGGCCGCGCCACGGTAGAACAGGGAAAGCCGCTCCGGATTGAAGACAATAACTTCTCCGCTCTGCTCAATCTGCAGCGCCGCACTCACGAGTTGAGCAGCATCATCGAGGAGCGGAAATTCCAAGCCCCGCTCGCTCGCCTCAGCCCTGCCCACCCCAGACGAATCGAGCAACAAAAACTCCACGTCTTGGTCGGCGTATTTTGCATTCAATTCGGAAAGATAGTTCACGCTGTCAGAAATGGTGGCACAGCCTGGATGATAAGACATCATCACCACCGCCTTGCGGTGCTGATAGCGGCTGATCTGATGAAATTCACCGCGATCATCGAGCAGCGCAAAATCCCCTACACGATCCAGGGATCCTAAGGCTTGAGTCATTAGCACGCTTGTTCCCAGGGCCATTGTAATCGTGGCCAAACTTCTAAATAGAGTCACCTGAACTTCCTTTGCGGATTGCAAATAATTGGTTTTTCAAAGCACTACTGTGGCATCGGAAACTTGCTGATGTGTGGGTTTTCCTGACGCTCGCGGGAGTAATTGCGATCCGGCCTTTCCATTCCACCCCTTGCTGGTCCGCCAGCATTGTAGATGCCACCGCGTAACACGGAGATCAAGTAATCACGATGACTAAACAAGTAGTCATCCTTATTGGTGTAGTCAGCAACCATGGTTTCTATTGCTTCCGAACGCTCCATTAATTCTGGATAGGCCAATACATCGCCTATCACAACCTTCAGCGCCTCAATGTTATCCACGATGGCGGAAGCCTCGGGGTGGAAGGTATAGAAATTAGGTGCGATAACGGGAATGGTTGGAATATCTGAAGGCAGAGAAACCAGACTCCCGTGCAAGCGAGTTGTCTTCTCTTTATAGTATTGCAGCGCGTTCTCGACATCACGAATCTTAGCTTCTTGATCTGCCGCAGTTGCCACCAATTCCAGCGTCGCAATCTTTAGCCATTGCGACGCCCAAGTCAGCCCGCTCAATTGCGGAAAGCCGACACGGTAGGAATAGGCGTAGGGATGATCCGCAAGTAACTCATCAGACTTTGGCATAGCCGCAACGGAGTGTTTGTCGTCACTTAGGTAACGCTCAACGGCTGCATCGACGGCAACCTTCTTGTCATCATAGGAATCATCTAGATAAATTTCGAGCAGCTCTTCAACAAATTCGCGACCGCGCTTCAAGGTCTCTACAGCCACTGCTGGCAATGTGCCGCTTTCCGTTAGTGCCTCTGCAGCCTGTTCGGCTGACTGCTCCCGATTGATAGTAACAATGATACCCGGCACGGCACGACTTTCGAACACGCGATAAGGCCCCAGCATAGCTAAGTGATCACCGGCAGAGTGGTAGTGAGACGCGGTAGCCTCGGCCAATTCCTCCAGCTGCTCCATTAAGAGCCGCTTTCCAATTGCGGCTGACGGAGAATCGTTTGTCGCCTCGATTTCCTCGAATACGCGAGCATGCAGCACATCGTGGGCGTGCAGTAGATTTACCATCTCTGGGAAGAGCTGGTTCAGCACAGGGCTATCGGCCATAACTATACTCGGACGCAGCAACAACAGAGCGCATACTCCAGTTAGGGCAAATTGTGGTAGCAGCGAAAGCTTGCGCATAATTTTCTCCGGTGTATCCCAACCATCAATCGGGACGAATTTTTGTATAAAGGAGGCTATTTTATTAGATGCCCTATGCCTATGCGACATAATGTCTCAGCCAGATTAGAAGGAAGACAGGGGGGTCTACAGAATTTCTATTTATATCAATAGCTTAAACAAGTAAAACGACAGGGAGAGCCAGCTGGTGTCACAAAAAACTACAGGTCCAGAAGGCGAAAGCTGCCCGGGCAAGGCCTTTCAATTTGAAAGACCCTCTTTATTGATCCGACATAGAACGATTTCGATAAAGATTGTTATTCAGACGGCCCATGAATTGATCGACCTGCTGCAACTTGATCTCATCGAAGAGTGTATCCATTTCCATTCTGGCGTGCATAAACGAGGCACTCTGTTTCTGAATCAGCTCATCTACATCCTGTGCATCCATCCTGCCACTATCACCCTGCGCCATGCGAATGTGTTTGACGATTGTTTCGAGAACCAAATCTTTATCGGCTTCACTTAGACTGCCGGTAGTACGTGAAAGTTCTTCAGCGTAGCCATTCTTCAGTTGTTCGTCTGTCGCTCCACCACGCTGTGCATCGATCACGCCAAGCTCTGCCGCCGTCAACAAGGGCTCGAGCCGAGAGCGAACATATTCGTAGTCGCTGATTGCCTTAAGCTCGCTTGTTGAGGCTTGATTCTGCGCCACCTTCAAACTCAACTCTGCACGCTCACTTAACAACTCCACCAATACCGCTTCAACTTGATTGCGCTTAATAGGCTGAGTGGCGATCGACCTGAGAAAGTCGCCGTATTGCACATCCATCTGCACCCGTGCCGTCTGCTCAAACTGCGTGTCCGCCTGGCTACGCAGAATCATATCTCGAACAGACTGTGGAACGCCTGTGTCACTTGTGCCCTGCGCGAAGCTACTCGTTGCCCAGACAAAGGCTAGAAAGGATATTAGCGGAAGTAGGAGTGATTTTTTCATAGTGAAGCGAAGCATAATGATCCCAAAGGGTGAAGTCTAGTGCGATTAATTAACAGGCTTTTCGAAACTCAGCACGAATCGATCGGTCTGTCCTTTGATGTCTGAGTCGAAAACGATCATGGAGCGATCGTCTTTAGGGTTTCGCAGTGCATCACTGCTTTCTATGAGTCGAAATCCCACGCTCTCAACTTCACTGCGTGCCAGTGATTCGACCATGCGATGCAGGTCAAAAACATCCTCGCTCTCCATCGATGCATCCCCCGCGTGCTCCACGACAAGGAAACGGGAACCAGGTTTTAGAGCCGTGTATATCTGCTCGAGAAAATAAGTCGCGTTCGCTGGCCTACCCACGGGCACATACTCTTCACCGTTGTAGCGCTTAGGAATGACATAGATATCATGTAGCGCCATCACGATGATGGCCGCGTCCATGGTCTCCTCTCCTAGATCGAGGTTAATGCCGCTACGGGTATGGCGAATGATGTTCCCAGGGTCCCGTTTATCGAAACGATCACTGAGTCCATTTATGCCCCAGGCTTCGAAGCCATCGTTGTTGTGTAACCAGACCTCTCCTTCCTCTCCTACAACGCGAGCAAGTAGTTCACTGTAATAGCCGCCACTACCAAAGATATCGACGACCGTAGCGCCTGGCTCGACACGTAATAGCGGAATCACTGCCTCGGGCAGGCTGCGGTTATCTCTGGCAATGTCATCGGGCAATCTATCCTGTTTACTCATCGCTAGGCGCACGTCTTCTGCATCGATCTCTGCGGCGACTACAGATGTGCCACTCAGCATCGCCGTCGCAAATAGCAGGATAGCGAAGTATTGTTTAAGAACAAAGGGCGCAATATTCAGCTTCACTAGTCTTCGTCCCTCAACTCGAAACGTAAATTCAAATACACGATTGAATCAGTTTGCTTGATACCATGTGGCACACCCGGCGGAACAAACACAACATCACCCGCCTGTATCAGGCGCTCATGGCCGCCGAGAATCGCACTCCCTCTAAATTCTCCGGGGCTAGACCCGGCTTCCTTATCTACTAACTCTCCACCGGTAGCGACAATCCCAGATCCCTCTCGAATTATCCAGATCTCGCTGATGCGGCCGTGTTGAAGTGCAGTCTCTGCGCCTTGGATATGACGGACATTGACACTGAAGATGCCACCTTCGAGCATACGTTTGGTAGAGATGCCGACATCCTTCAAGTGCTGTGCGGCGGCCTCGAGTTCGGCTAATGACATATCAACTGCACTGTCTTTCGGTGCGAGTGGCGCACCAGCAGTTTGAGCAATGGCCTGAGTCGACAGCAGCGCTAATGCCATCAATATACACTTGAACAGCGTCATGGTGTTGCCTCGTATTTTTTATTGAGTAGGCCCAATTTGCCTTGAATTGAAATCCAGTCTACTCCACGTTTCTCACGTGGTGCAAACTGGCTACTCGCTTTATCTGAGCAGTGCTCTGCATACGGCGTATTACAACAAGCCCAGTAACTTGAGCTACTAGCGCGACAAAAATTATCAGCGCTGACCCCGTCACACCGGCCACCACAAACGCACTTAAACTTATTGCTCCATTAAATAACGCATACGGCAGCTGGGTACGGAAGTGATCTATCTGCGAACAGCTAGCCCCGGTGGAAGAGAGGATTGTCGTCTCCGAAATCGGCGAGCTATGATCGCCAAATAGGCCTCCCGACAACACAGCGCCCATACAGACATGCAACGGCGCATCGATCGCAACCGCCGTCGGTATGACTAGAGGTAACATGATCGCAAACGTGCCCCAGGATGAGCCGGTTGCAAACGAAATAATGGCAGACAAGATAAAAACCACAGCAGGCAGCAACCAATAAGGTAGGCCAGCCTGGGCCACTGCAGCGATATACTCTGCCGCACCTAACATCTTCCCTATGTCACTCAGCGCCCAAGCCAGAAGTAGCGTCACTGCGACCAATGTCATCCCCGTCATACCTTTGAGATAGACCTCGACACTACTCAGCATGTCACGCACTTTTAGTGTAGCCATCAGGATAATCAGTAGTGTGGCGGCGGCGAGGTAGGCTGTAGAAAGCCCCGCCCGAAAATCTGTTCCTGAAACTTGCGCGAAGGGAAAGCCCAAGGGCACCAGCATGATTCCTAGAACTGCAGCGAGGACAATCAGCGGCGCCCACACCAAAACAGGCTTCGCATTCGGGTGCGTGAATGCCTGAAACTGCAACTGCTCCTCATCCTGCTCCGGAGTCATCGAATCCTGCTTCACATCGCGCTGCACATCCTGCTCTGCCTTGGCCATCGCACCGAAATCGAAGCGCAGGAAGGTGAGCAACGGCACCATCATCACGGCGAGCCAGGCATAGAACTGAAAAGGAATAGTACGAATAAAAGCCGTGAATTCACTCTCCTGAATTCCCAGCGCCTCATACTCCTGATAGATCAAGCTCATGATATACACGCCCCAACCAATAAAGGGTACAAGGATGGCGACGGGTGAAGATGTAGAATCGATGATGAATGCGAGTTTCTGACGGGAAATTCGCAACCTATCCATCAGTGGCCGAAATACTGGGCCAACAATCAGAGGCGTACCTAGGTCAGAGAAAAATATCGCAATGCCCCCAAACCACGCGGCTAGCTGCGCCTGCAGGCGAGACTTAACCCAGCGATTGATGGATGCAGCGAAGGCGGTGCCGCCGCCACTGTTCTCTACCAGCGCGACGAAGCCGCCAATAAAGGCCAATAGGATCAATACACCCGCATTGTAGCTATCAGTAAGCTCAGGGATCAGATGTTCTTTCACCATGATGCCAACACCGGCCAATGGATTGGGGCCATTTAACATCAGCACGCCCACAAACACACCCGTGAAGAGACCAACGATAACGTTGCGGGTATAAAGTGAAAGCCCCAATGCAATAACAATGGGAATAAGTGAGGTAATATCAGACGATGGCATTTAAGATTATTCTGAAACCTAGGTGACCAAGACGATTGACTGTCTCATTACAAAATTAGGAATGTAAACGAAAAAGGAGCGCGTCCCTCTAAAGAGACCGTGCTCCTATCTATCGATTAGCAATGACTTTAACTACTGCCGTGTTCCAGTAACGTCGAAGTCACCAAAGTCACTAGCGAATGCGCCGCTCAGAGAATCACCCTCTACCACTCCGCTGAATCTTAGGCTCAGGAATTGCCCACCCGCATCTATATCAAGATTGAAGCTTACGTTGTTACCATCGACAACTATGCCGTCGACAGGCTGTTCACCCTGATCACTAGACATTATGCCAGTGCCATCATCAAGAATCATCCATACGGAAGCCTGATTCCCTAGCGGGGTAGTTGCCATGGTGTTCCAACTCCCCACGAAAGGATTGGGGTTGCCAGCGGCGCAAGCTGCCAGAATTACCAACATGGCTGCGGCGGCAGAATTTCTAATAGTTCTTAACATGGTTAGTTTCCTTGATTGTTCTAAGCATTACACCGATCGGCTTTCATTATTCAAGCTGTGATAAAGCAGAGTGATCAGCTATCTCGAAAGTGGACCACTATATCCATAATTGAGCCGGGGTTGGGTCTGGCCCGGAGGAGGCGCAGAAAGCGTAAGTTGCGGTCTAGAAGGCTGAGATTGACCAAAGCCATTATGATTATGAAATGATTCATTCTGGCGCATGAGGTAATTGCCCTTACGCTGCTCGGCTTGGACCAATTGCAGATATTCATTTTGCAGCTCGCCGATCGTCGTTAGCTGTGCGAGTAGATTCGGATGAACAGTCGCCAGCGATTCTATCTCTTTTTGCAAGAGCTCGACTGGAACTCTAGCCTTTTCTCGAAGCAGTTGCTCTGCGCGTTTCTCAGGAGACTGAAAGACGTTACGAAGTCGCGCAGATAAACCCATTCTCGTTTCGCCCTCTTGCGCTAGCTCTGCGTCGACTTCTTGCCTGATTTCTTCGAAAAACACTGGCTTACAAAGCTGACTATTTGCATTGGAATTTGTTGCGGGAAGAGAAGCACAAATTATATCGTTCTTATCCGAGCTATTGAGAGAATTGAACAGCGAGTAGAATTCGCGTTCATTCCGCTCTAGATCACTCAAAAGTACCTGCGGAGTCTTCGTTGCAGTTGCTAGTAATTGTTGTGCCTCGGTGATTTTCGATTGAGCAGTGCTGGATTGGGCGTATACAGACGCAAAGCCTGGGCCAGTCGTGACGGCTATCGCTAACAGAAATTGAACTACGTTCTTAAACACAGACAGGTTCATGGCTTATCTCCCCAGGATCAACTCAGTGCTCACCGGAGACCAGTATACCTCTATTCTCACAGCAGCGCAGCTGAGGAACTCTCTTCATTAAATACTTATTAATCTGGTAGTTAGCTATATTTCAGCCAAGTTTCGGCAACATCACCACTGGGAGAAAGTGGATGCACCTCTGGATGCAAAGCATGAGCTAGAATCTCCAAACTCTCCACGAGACGTGGGCCTGCCCTGCTGAAATAGGCATTGCCGTCGGTATAGTAGACTCGCCCTTCTCGCACACAAGGCAGATCAGCCCAACCGGGCAAGCGCTCTAACAACGGCAAGTCTTGCTCGGTGCGCAATAGATCAAAACCACATAAGGCAATGAATAACACATCGGGCTGAGCCTCATGCAGTGCGTTATCCGCTAGACTCACCGAGGGCTGATTGAGGCTACCTAGACAATCTATAGCGCCAGCCATAGCGACCAATTCAGGTGTCCAGTGCCCAGCATTGAACAACGGATCGATCCACTCCAACATTGCGACACGAGGCTTATCTTTGTCCGCTATCGCGGCCGAGTGTTCCGCGATGACATCAACTCGAAATTGCAGGGCTTGCACCACGCTAGCCGCCTCCGACTCTCGCTGCGTCGCACTGCCAAGCAAGGTAAAAGTATCCAGTACCTGCGGCAGACTCATGGGTTCGAGGTTTACAATTTGCGGCTTGTCGGGCAAGCGACAGACTACGTCTTCCACCTCAGCTGCGGACACCGCGCAGACATCACACAGGGCCTGCGTCACGATATGGCTTGGCTTAAGTGCTAGCAACGCATCCATGTCCAGATGATAAAGCGCCGCATCGGTTTGCAATAGCTCGCGCACTTTCTCATCAATAGCTTTACTGTCCAAGCCCTTAGGGATTGCCGTGTTCGTAACGACAGGCAAGCCTGCTACCCTCGCAGGATAGTCACATTCGTGACTGACACCCACCAGATACTCCTGCAAACCCAGCGCACAGACAATTTCTGTGGCGCTAGGCAGCAGAGACACTACTCGAATATCAGGAGGACTCTGTGGCATCTTGTCTCGGAAGCGCCTGTTGTATCAACGCAAAAACACCGAAGAACAGAGAACTATAAAGCACGCTCCCAAAAAGTGTCCGTGCCAAATAAGGCAGGCCCAAGGTATAGCCCTCGACCACTCCAGCCCAAGTGTGTGGCTGATACACCCACCAGTTGCCCACATTAGAAATCAGATAGAAACCAACGGAAGCTGCTATGGCTGCCACCGGCAAACGACTCAACAACGCTCTATCGCGCACCAGATAGCACCCGCATAGCGCCGACACTAGGTGACCCGTGTACACGAAGAACATGATCAACACACTGTAGACACCTACTGTTGTCAGGTCGGCAAACATTGCCGCTGCAACTGGCAGCAACAAAAAGCCTGACTTTCGAATATGGGTTCCGGCAAACAGGCCTAGAGCGCCAATAGGTGTGACATTCGCGGAGTGAGGTAATATTGCACTGATCACCACTATTAATAGTAGAAACAGAATTTCCATATGCTCAGCTAAAAATTTCAACATTGCTAAACTCCTGGATTTATTAGAAAGAGTAGTTTAGTGAAAGTTGCGCAGTACGATCCTGCGTATTGAACCCATCAACAATCTGATACTCCTTGTCGAACAGATTGCCGATTCGCAGCCGCACATCAATTTCTTCACTGAAACGATAGCCAGCTATTAAATTCACAACCCCGAAGCCACCAACCTTTGAACTGCCAAAGTTAATCGGATCGATATCCAGATGCTCGTTCTGTGCCAATAGATTCACAGCAAGGTCGAAGGCGCCGAATTCTCGGGCGATATTCAGCGAGAGCGTCTGTTCCGGTCGCCGTAATAAATTGACCCCAGTGCTGCGATTCTCGTGATCCAGTAGCGTGAGAGCAGCATCCAAGCGCCAGCCCGCAACCATCGAACTTACCGTCGCCTCCATGCCATCGATTCGCGCCTCGATGATATTCGCCAAGGAACTGAACGTCGCATCGGTCGAGATCAAGTCATCGATGTCATTGCGAAACACATTGAACTGCCAAGTCGCACCCAAGGCCTCAGCCTGCAAGCTTAACTCCAGACTCTCGGCAGTTTCCGGTTTCAGATTCGGGTTAGAAAAGAAAAAGAAGGACGGAAAATCCACATACAGATCGATCAAGTTCGGCGCCTTAAATGCCGTGCCATAACTCACCCAACCGCGTAGAGACTCACCGAAACCACTGCCGATCGCGATGCTGCCAGTGCTGTGATTGCCGAAGCGTTCATTGTCGTCATTACGCAATGAAAGCGTAAAGTCCAAAGGACCGCTCTCGCGAATATACACTCCGTACACGCCATCGTTGTCCCGCGACGTATCAGTCTGCAGCGCACCGAAGGTGGCGTAGCGCAGCTCCTGCTCTTGATGATCGATACCAAAAGAGAAAAGGTTGCTAGCATCGAAGGTATAGGTGTTCTGCCAGCTAAACTTCTTGTTCTCGGTGCTACTGCTAGTAAGCCCGAAAGCGCCAGCATCCATGTTATCTTCTTCGAATCGCTCATGAATAAGACTCGAATTCCACTGCTCGGTAAGCGCTGCCGTGACTGTGCTGCTGAATTGCTGGCTGTCTGTGTCTACAACACCATCGTCGTAATCGGATTGTGCATCGAAGCTGGAATAGGTAGAGGACAGACTGAACTGTTCGCTGAACTGATGCGAGAAAGACAGCGAGAAGGAATCATTTTCATAACCATCATCATCTGCACTGCCGCGCTGGCTATTATCGATGCCGTCTGTTTCACGGCGAGAAGCATTCAGTGATAAGCTGGTATTGCCGACTCGTCCCTGCAGGCCGATATTCGCATTACTGCTGTTCTCGGAGCCCGCCATCAACTTCACCGAGCCACTCAAATCTTCCTGAATATTCGGCTTGGTAATAATGTTCACCACGCCGCCTATGGCTTCCGAACCATACACGCTGGATCGAGGGCCACGCACAATCTCGATGCGCTCGACCTGATCCAGAGGAATAAATTCTAAACGCCCAGCAGCTCCGCTATTGGTCGTCATCTGCACACCATCCACCAAGATCAAGGTGTGGTCCGACTCGGTACCGCGCATGAATAAACTTGTCTGCGCGCCCTGCCCACCAGAAGGCGAGAATTGCATACCAGGCACGCCGGCAAGCAAACCTGCAAGATTCTGCGCAGAAGACTGGCGAATGGCTTCCTTGTCTATGACAGTGGTAGCCGCCAAGACCGTGCTGAGGGATTGCTCAAGCCGGTTAGCCGCCACGATTATTTCCTCAGGGGCGGTATCGTCTGGAATCTGCGCCTGTGCTACAGCCGCACTCAGACAAACACCCAGCAAGAGTGATGAGTTGGTTACAAATTTCACTATAAAATCCTCGATGAAAATTACATTTCATGAGGGAGAGACAAGAAGTAGCGGGTAGGATGCCTAGGCACGTAAACCGACTACCGATGAGCCCTCCGCTGCATCGTTTTGTCATTGCATAGCAATGACGTAGTCTGTTTCAGGCCGGTGTCGGGCTCACCTGCTCGTTAGTACTAATTCGAGCAAGCTTACCGTTGCGGGGGCAGCGTCGGTTTCTCACCGAACTTCCCGTTTAACCAATATGAAATTGCTTCCAGAATTGGCACCTGACGCAGGTGGCGTAACCTTAGTCAAACTCACGGTAAGGGTCAAGCTCTTAACCCCACCAGCGCAGCTAACATTCGAAGTTCCCAGCAGCCAATTTTGCTTCAGATCAACGCCCGATGAATACCTAGGTGCTTAAATAGGGTAACTTAGTAGCAAATCACGGAGGGGTTGTCATGAAAGCATTGGGCAAAATAATGTTGGTAAGTTATCTACTGATTTTCGCAGCTAGCTGTGCTGAGAATCGCACGGGCTATAACCCTCTAGCTGACTTTGAACAGCTCGATCCAGCAACCATCTTCGCGATGCCCGAGGCCGTACCCTCGCCCAACTATTCCACCGAGCAATTGCAGCGCGGCAGATACATGGTCGGCCTATTGGGCTGTGGTAGTTGTCACACCGACGGCGCACTGGTCGGCAACGTGAATCAATCTCGTCTACTAGCGGGCTCTGGCACCGGCATAGCCTACTCCAGCCCTTTTATCGACGACTTCCCCGGCGTTGTCTACCCGCCGAATTTGACACCTGACATGGAAACCGGGCTAGGCAGCTGGACTATGAACAGACTAGTTCAAATGATTAGAGTCGGAACTACCGATCATAGCTCACGAAGCCTTCCTATCATGCCTTGGCCAGCCTTCGTGAACATCACCGAGGAAGATGCCTTCGCTATGGCCGCCTATCTGAAGAGTCTTACGCCAGTTAGGCATCAGGTGCCCAGCAACGTGAGTCGCGGCCAACGGTCCACAGCTCCCTATGTGCATTTTGGAGTTTATCAGAGCATCCCTGACGAATAGACAGCTAAGCGTAGAATGCGACCCTTGCACCAGAAGAGGATGGCGTACCGCGTTTAGCTTGCTAGTTTAGGACTTCCCTGCTTCTTTTTCGATAAGTGAGGGAATTATCAGAATATTCATAACTACTCGAGATGCATTTTGTGGCTGGAGTTCACTACTTCCATCAGAGAGAGCTCACTATGGATTACTAGGGGCGCAGGCAAGTTTGTATAAATCTCTACACCCCCCATTTTGGCCTGTGTTCGAACATGCCAGCGATATGGTAAAAGACAATCACCACAAACAATGAATAGCAGTCGAGAGAAAAATACTGCTGTACACCGTCCTTTAGAAATAGCAGACTTTTCTCTGATAGTAAATTTCTAGTGCGCACAAGTTACATCACACTAGCCTTCAAATCGTTTTCACTCCTGCGAATACAAGAGAAAATACTTCTCTATTATCTACAGCTGCCCAGCAAATTAACAATCGCCTAGCATTCGACCAGAAGCGGGCATCCGAAAACACAAGCTACTCGCAACTGAATCAACCTGATGCAATCAGACTTTTTCATACCCGATGTTATGTGGTTCATCTTAAAGATGTTATGATCAAATCCTTTTGGAACCTGTGGTCTAGTTACCAATTCATAGAAGGCTGGTTAGTATTCCCACTCGAATATCGAGTGGGAATATGACTACAAGAATCGCCTCAATGAAATGTTCTAGTTAAGCTAAAATTTATTCTCTTTATAGAGTCAGACTATGCCGCCAGATAATAATTCGCTCCATAACAATTTGGTACTCCGCACCAACCCAGCTGTCATGCTAGACCAGTTTCAGATTGATCCCATACCGCGGCGCGCATTGATGGCTGCCAGCGCCACTAGCTTCTTAGGTACGTTACTGGCTCTATCGGTTGCTCTGTTCGGCGCTGGTTTAACCCTATTCGAAGAGCTTAGCGTATCGCTTGTTAGCGTTTCATCGGTAGCTGCATTTCTATTGTTATGGCTCACAAAACAACGCTTCTTCGTCGAAATCGGACGTGTCATGATTTTCCTTTGGGGATTTTATCTCATCGGCAACATCGTCAACCAGCTTCTTCTGGATGCCAGCGCAGCAATTTCCACTCTTGCTTTCACCATCTGGCTGCCAGGCTACTACCTGCTAGTTTTTGTTGTCATGAAAACGAGTTTGGCGCGGCAGATCAGCTGGACTGTCTTTGCCATCGTATTGTTGCTGCACTCACTCGCCTATATTACTTTTCCTACTAGTGCATTTTCGCTAGACATAGCGGTAGCGCTCTCAACATTATTGCTTGTCATGCAACCCTGTGTAATCGGTCTATTATCCTCACTGCAAAGTTATCGAAGCAGACTCGAACTGATGGGATTCGATGTCAACACCGCAAGACTGGTCAATAATGATCTACGTCAGACACTTGATACAGCAGAGACTACACGACAGGAGATACATATAGCGCGGGAACTATTACACAACACCATCAATTCTATTGACCCAGGTGTGGTTGTATTTGACAAGACTGGCAAACTGCTTCTGGCCAATGCCAAGTTCGACAAGACAACTGAAATATTGGGTATGCCGGTATCCGTAGACGTTAGCTGGGAGAGCCTCACACAACATATAGCTAACAGCGGTGCTAAAAATTCCCACCCCGATGACTCCAATGAAACTTGGTTAGAGACAGTTACACGGCTTCATACCAGCGGTGGCGGGTCATGCCAATTCGAATTACCCGATGGCTGCTCCTTACTTGTCTTCGAACGGCAATGGGACGACGGCACATCGGTAATAACCCTCTCAGATGTAACCGAACTGGAGCGTAACCGGGAAACTATTTCTCAGCTACATAAAATGGAAGCCCTTGGTCGGTTGACCGGAGGTATCGCCCATGACTTCAACAACCTTCTCTCAATCATTCTCGGCAACCTTGAATTAACCCAACTTCAGCTGGGTGACAGCGAGGAACTCAATGAATTGCTGTCTCAGACGATAGACCAGACCCAAAAAGGCGCAGGCCTAATTCGACAACTTCTTACTTTCGCGCGCGGCAGCGAGCTTCGGCTAAGCCAGATTGATCCTGTAGACCTCATGGAGGAGGTGATTCCAATTGTTCAGAGCGCGGTGGGTGAGCAAATTAAGGTAAAGCTAACCTTGACTGAAACTAAGAGCAATATTCAGGTCGAATCTGATCTATTGCAGAGCATGATTCTTAATATTGCGCTTAACGCGAGAGGTGCGATGCCAGATGGAGGTGATTTTACAATTAAAATTAGCGCAGAGCGGCTAGATGAAGTCGATGCCAATGAAGGCCTAGTCGGGGACTATATAGCACTGTCATTTACTGATACCGGTTGTGGTATTTCCAGCGAAAATATCCAACGCGTATTCGAACCATTCTATACAACAAAGCCTGTTGAGCAAGGGAGCGGCCTTGGAATGAGCATGGTATATGGCCTGGTAAAACAGCTGAATGGCGGCGTTAGAATTCAGAGCAAATTAGGCTCTGGCACAACAGTAACCCTCTTCTTTCCTGCAACCACAACTGAAGCCCTGCAATCCAGTGAATCTAACAAGTCATCACTCAGGCACCAATTCTCAGGCAACGCTCTTGTGGTGGAAGACAATGACGACCTAAGAAAAATTTCGAGTCTACGATTGACCAAGCTAGGCTTCACTGTCATCGAGGCGGTAAGCATTGCGGAAGCGAGGGATCAATACGCCACCCGTGAGTTTGTACTGATCTTTAGTGACGTGATATTACCAGATGGGAATGGCTATGACCTGGCACAAGAAATAAACAACATAAACTCAGAAATTTCCATTTTACTCACCTCCGGTTATACCGACATGAATCACGAAACTGAATCGGTCGACTATCTCCCGTTTATTCAAAAACCTCATACTTATACTGAACTAGAAAGCGCTCTGTCTTTACTATTTGAGTAACAATGGATGGCATCAAACTTCTGAGCTAGGAGCACTGAGAACTCTCCAATAGTAAATCCACTCCCTTTTACTAAATACTTCTAAGTCAGGCTGTAGTGGGACGACCACGATTACCGTAAACTCAGTTGCCCAGTGTCCCAGCCACGAGGGTTCACGAGCATTCTGATAGTCTTCTATTATCAGGCTGGTGGCATTGGTGGTCGCAATGGCGAGCAGAATAAGTGTCACCGCGATGACTTCGTAGCGTTTTCGGTGCCTGAGATAGTCCTTAATGGTCATAGCTGTTATTGATCGTAGGCGCCTATCGTTTCGCTTTCATTGCTAGTCCATTAGTTCAATCGTCCGATCTAGCCCGAAGAATACGACTCCAGATGTTCTTGTCCGTCGTCTCTATGAGTTCCCGCAGCAGTAAACGAAAGTTCAAATTGGTTTGCGCCGCCTTCTCAATCTTGTCGATGTATTCCACGCCATGAAGTTCGACCAATTCTTCCAGGGGCCCTGCCGCAAGATGGCGAATCACGGTATCCGATGTGCTTAGGGAGATAATCTGCAGCATGGCCGCCCAGATTAGATCTGGGTGGTCCATTTCCATGTCCGCGAACTTTTCAATCGCCCAATAACAGGAGTGATCCTCGTTCGACGAATTTTCGCTCTCGTGGACTTCAATATAGGCATTGACCCACTCGTTTAACTCTTCCATTTCCATGCTGCGTTTTCTCTTTATCTTGTCTAAACTTTTCGATCTACATTCGGTGCAAAGCGCATATCTTGTTTCCCGATGGGTCACGCAGATAGGCTAGATAGATTGAGCCGGTAGACCCCTCGCGCGGACCTGGTGGATCCTCGCAGTCTGTTCCACCGTTCTCAAGACCCGCAGCATGCCAGGCATTCGCCGCTTCGCTGCTCTCGGCGCTAAATCCAAGGGTGCTGCCGTT
>Ga0316189_10003092_pt1 | contig 16201 bp, 9 predicted proteins | sample LowCovwburrow_MG_FD_204930 | JGI IMG/M metagenome (GOLD analysis project Ga0316189, IMG submission 204930) | Coastal sediment microbial communities from Maine, United States - Lowes Cove worm burrow | ecosystem: Environmental > Aquatic > Marine > Coastal > Sediment | place: USA: Maine... | reverse complement strand
TGGTAGCAGTGCGAAGCGAACGTGTGCCGCAGCAGATGCGGGTGCACGTGCTTGTCGAGACCGCCCTCGCGAGCGGTCTCCACGACCATCCGCCAGAGCTTGTTGCGGTTGATGTAGCCGCCGCCCTCCCCGGTGAAGACCAGGTCGTGCGATCCGGCGTCATCCTGCCGGTGCGCCTGGAGGGCGGTGAGCGCCTCCATGCTCAACGGGACCGAGCGGGGCTTGCCCCCCTTGGTCTCCTTGACCGCCCAGCCCCCCGCGATCGTACGCCGCAGCGAGCGGCTGACGCGGACGAAGGGACGCCGAGCGTCGAAGTGGAGATCGCTCCACCGCAGCTCGAGGAGCTCGCCCCGACGGAGACCCGTGCGGATCGCCGTCAGCAGGAACGTCCGCCACCGCGGCAGCGCAGCCCCGAGGAAGGCCTCAACCTCCGCATCGTCGAGAAACCCCGGATCCTGGAGCTTGATCGGCTCCTTCTTGATCCGCGGCACGCGGTCGATGAGCTCGTAGTCGTACGCCAGGTTGAGGACCGAGCGCAGCGTCGTGAGCAGGTTGTTGATCGTCTTCGGGCTCTTCGCCCCACCCTTGCGCCGGCTCGTGATCGGCGTTGCGTTGCGGCCGCGCCGTGGAGCTGCGCGTTCGCCTGTCGGCGTACGCAGCTTGATCTTGAACTGGTCGATCATCATCCGCGACACCTCATCCAGAGGGGCCGCCCCGAAGAACGGGATCAGATGCTGACGAACCGTCCGCGCCTTGTTCTTGAAGTCCGAGCGGCCGTGGTCCTGGACCGCGAGGTACTGCTCGGCGAACGGGGCGAAGAGCGGGAGCTTGACGGGCTTGGCCGCGTCCGTGGGCTCGACGGTGGGCTCGGGTGTTGCTGGGTTCGTGTTGTTCGTGATCTCACCTCCTAATTTGGACGCTTCGTACTCGGCGATGAGCTCCGCCTCGACCTCGAGCGCTTCGCGCTTGAGAACGGTCCGCCGGTCGAGAAACCGGCGGCGGTTGAACTTGCCGCGCTCACGAAGCACCTGGACTCGCCAGACGGGGCTTCCCCGGCGAATAACAGCCTTGACACTCATTGGTTCCTTCTCTTTCCATGAGTGTCCGGCCCAGTGCACGGAGGGAGCGTAGCAAACTATTGCACCCTCCAGGATACCCAGGACTCGTTCCATGACCGGCAGACAACTTGCAGGGAACGAATGCCAAAGCTCGGTGACTAGGATACACGCGGAGCCGTCGAGGTCGGCATCGCGCGTCCAGCCGCCGACGTCGCGCCGCGAGGCCTGGCCGCGACTGTTAGTTCACCTACGAAGGTATCTCGCGGGCCTGCTGAGCGGTTGGCGGATACCTTGGAGCGTCCGTGCGCCGTCAGCCAGAGTGAGCCTCCATGTACCCGGCGTCTCACCGAAAATCGCGGTTGGAACCTCTTCAGCCGCTCAAGCGGGTGGGGTGGTCGTCGGGCTCCAGACGAGGCACGATCCTCATCACCTCGTGCTATTCTTCGAGAGTCGATGCCTTCTCCTGCCCCGACAAGCTCCAGTCCTCAGGACCTGACCTCTCCTCCAGCTTGGCCGGGGGGCAATCACAACCTGCTACTCGGCACTGGTGACTTCGTTGAACCGCTCGTTCGACTTGAAACGTTTTCAGACAAGAAATTCGAGATCTTCACGGTGCAGTGGGCCTGGCACACCTTGCGGTCGACGTATGACCAGGTCCAACGACGCGGAGGGCCAGGAGACAAGGGCCGCGACGTAATCGGTTGGCTCGATCCCCCTGGCACGCCCGACCGCAAGTGGGATAACTATCAGTGCAAGCATTACGCACAGCCGCTTGCCCCTTCTGACTTCGCCATCGAAATAGCGAAACTCGCCTACTACACCCACCGAAAGGACTTCACGCTTCCTGCTCGCTACGTCATTGTCACGCACAAGGGAGTTGGTCCCAAGCTGGGTGACCTCCTGGCGAAGCCGGACAACCTAAGGGATGACGTGAAGAAGAAGTGGGCTTCCTTCGAGCGGAAGATCTGTAAGGGAAAGACGGTCAGCCTGGACGCTGGCCTAGAGGCGCACCTTGACGCGATGGATTTCTCGATCTTCGAGGAACTGCCGCCGTCGAGCCTGCTCCAGCAGCACAAGGACAACGTCCCCTTCCACGCGCTGATCTTCGGCACTGGGCTCGTTCCACGTCCCAAGCCCGCGGCGCCTCCGACTGCTATTGCCGCAAACGAAGTCGTCTACGTGAAGAAGATCTACGGCGCAATCGCTGAGCACCTAGGCACCAGGGTCGTGTCTCCCGCAGATTTTCAGGCTAAGAAGGGGGTAGCCTGGCAGTTCAACCACGCGCGTAAATGCTTCTACTCAGCGGAAGCTCTCAAGAAGTTCGCGCGGGATTCCTTGCCCGATTTCCCGTCTGTCGCTGCTGACCTTGCCGACGAGATCCTCCAAGGCGTGAGCGTCACCCTCCACCGCTCATTTGATGACGGCTATCAACGGATGCTTGACGTCTGCGAAATGGTGCAGGAACTAGCCATGCGACCAAGCGTTCTCGCCACGGAGCTACTGCCCAACGATCGCACTGGAATGCTCCACCATCTCGCCAACGACAACGAAATCGACTGGGTTGACACGTGAGACCTTTTCCTCTCTTTAACACCCCCTTGGAGATCGGACTGCGGTCGCTATTCGTGCTCCAAGCTATAGCGCCAGTCGAGCTGGACGTGCAGCGCCTCGTGTATTGTGATTATCTCCTAGTTCACTCCGCCGATGTAGATGGGGGCCCCTCAAGCCTTCACCCTGCTATTCCCCACCGCTCAGGTGAGTGGGTTGTGCGTCGCGACATCGTCGCGCGGGGACTCCACCTAATGTGCTCGCGGGGGCTAGTTAAGAAGTGCTTCTCCTCAAGTGGCATTACCTTCGCAACCTCTGACCTCACGGCGGCATTCCTTTCTCACATGCGCGGGGTCTACGCGACGTCTCTCCGGGAGAGAGCTGCATGGATCAGCAAGGCGTTCGGTAGCTACTCCAACGACGACCTCGCGGCATTCATGCGCAGTAACCTGGGCAAGTGGGGAGCTGAATTCCACTACGAGTCACTCTTCAGGGGATTGGACCTATGATGGACATGCCACCTATCCTGCTTGAGGAACTGCGTGTCGTTGGCGGAGCGAACGAGCCTGCGGCTTTGCGCTTCAAACCCGGCTTCAACCTTGTCACCGGGGCCTCGAACACAGGCAAGAGCTACGCTCTTCAGTGTATCGACTTCATGCTTGGCGCAAAGAAGCTTCCCAAGGCGCTTACAGAGGCAGCCGGGTACGTCAAAGTGTTCCTCCAACTCCGGCATGAGGGAAAGCAAGTCTGGACCCTGGAGCGCGCCTTGAAGGGCGGCGATTTTCGGCGCTACAAGTGCGCCATTGACGAGATAGACGAGGACGCCGCCAGCGAGATCCTTCAAGCCAAAGCGAACGCAAAGAGCAAGAAGTCGAACATCTCCCGGTTCATCCTGGAGCTTTTTGGCGCAGCAGGCGCGAAGATACGAACAAACAACCGGGACGACACGAACAACCTCACATTCCGCAGAGCCGTCCATTTTTTCGTGGTGAGCGAGACCCAGATCATTCAGGAGGCGTCGCCCATTCACACTTCTGAGACCACGGACCGGACATTCTGCGAGTGCCTCTTCAACTACTTACTTACCGGAACGGACGACAGCGCCTTGGTCGCCATGCCGAAGTACGAGGTAGCACGAGCGAGCCAGAGCGGGCAGATCAAGCTACTCGGTAGGTTGATCGCGGAACTAAAAGCCAAAATCGCAAGCCGGGGCGATCTTACCAAGACGGTAGCCCGACTCGCGGCCGTGGACGCGATGCTTGACGAGATCAGCGAGAGCCTATCCGCCAACTCTGGTGAGCTACGCGTACTGCAAGAAGCTCGACAAGCGGAGTGGAAGATGGCTCAGGAGCACCGGTCGCGCGCCATTGTCATCCGAGAGTTGCTTACGAGGTTCGACCTGCTGAGGCAGCAATACGAGTCAGACCTTGGCCGCCTCGAATTCATCGGTGAAGGCGAGCACATTGTCAGCCAGCTAGAACCTATCGACTGCCCCTGGTGTGGCCAGAAGGTCGAAGGCCACCGACCAGAAGGTGTCTGCATCACGGGGACCGACTCCACATCGACGGACCTCGGCGGACTTCAGGAAGCATGTCAAGAGGAGGCCCGGAAGCTAGAGGGACTGATCGGAGATCTGAGCGATACCGTATCCTCGCTCAATGAAGAGCTGAGCGCACTTTTAGTCGACGCCGCCTTGGCAGAGGCTGCCGTCGAGGCACACGACAAGACGCTCCGAGAAAACCTACGACCTGCGATCACCAGTCAACGCGAGCGACTGAACCAGGCAACGGCGGACAGAAAATCACTGGGCGCGTACGAGGCCGACGTCGAGCGCCTGCAAGATCTGGAAAAGGCACGGTCAACGGTTGAGGACCAGAAGCCTCAGAAGGCGGAGTCTCGCGCCACGGAACTTGACCACGCCAACTTGCTGGTGCTTTGTCTGGAGATCGAAAAGCTACTGAAGGAATGGAATCTCCCGGTGTCTCGCGTGACATTCAGCGACGCCGACATGGACATCGTGGTGGATGGTAAATTGCGCCAATCGAATGGCCAAGGTGTGCGTGCGGTCCTCTATGCCGCTTTCTCAATTGCGCTGCTTCGCCTGCGGGAGAAGGTCGAGACCGCTATCCACCCAGGCTTCCTGTTGCTCGACAGCCCCCTAACGACGTTGAAGGAGGGCACCCCAGCTCCAGGCGACGAGGTGGGTGAGGAAATCCACCGAGGCTTCTTCAAGAGCCTCGCGGCGACGCCCTCGAGTCAGCAAATCATCGTATTCGAGAACAAGGAGCCCGACGGCGCGCTCAAGGAAATGATCAACCTTCAGGAATTCGTCGGAGCTCGAGGGCAGGGACGGTCAGGCTTCTACCCCACGACTACAGGATGACCTCAGGAGCGCTCGACGAGACTCGCGAGGTTGGCCGTGCAGCTGGCGTCGAGCAGGTCGATCAGCTCCGCCCCCGTGTTCGGGGCGAGATGGGCGTAGCGCTCGGTCGTCGCGATGCTCGCGTGACCGAGCCACTGCTGGACGACCTGGGGCGGGATACCCCGTTGGTAGCAATGGGAGGCGAACGTGTGCCGCAGCAGATGCGGATGTACGTGCTTGTCGAGACCTCCCTTGCGGGCTGTCTTGACGACCATTCGCCAGAGCTTGTTGCGGTTGACGTAGCCACCGCTCTCGCCGGGGAAGACGAGGTCGTGAGGCCCGGCATCCCGTCGATGTTGCTCGAGGGCAGCGATCACCTCCCCACTCAGCGGTACCGAGCGAGGTCTCCCGCCCTTCGTCTCCTTGACGACCCAGCCGCCCTTGTCCGTACGCCGTAGCGCTCGGCTGACACGGACGAAGGGGTGTTGAGCATTGAAGTGGAGGTCGCGCCACCGCAGCTCAAGGAGTTCTCCTCGACGAAGACCTGTTCGGAGCGCGGTCAACAGGAACGTCCGCCACTGTGACGGTGCGGCTCCGAGAAAGGCCTCGACCTCGCGCTCATCGAGGAAGCCAGCATCCTGTCGCCGGATCACCTCCATCTTGATCCGCGGCACGCGGTCGATGAGCTCGTAGTCGTGCGCCAAGTTGAGGATCGAGCGGAGGATCGTCAGCAGGTTGTTGATCGTCTTCGGGCTCTTCGCTCCGCCCTTGCGCCGGCTTGTGATCGGCGTAGGATCACTCCCTCGCCGGGGTGCAGCACGCTCATCCGTGGGCGTGCGCAGCTTGATCTTGAACCGGTCGATCATCAGCCGCGACACCTGGTCGAGGGGCGTCATCCCGAAGAACGGGATCAAGTGCTGGCGGATCGTCCGTGCCTTGTTCTTGAAGTCCGAGCGGCCCGGGTCCTGAACCGCGAGGTACTGCTCCGCGAACGTGGCGAAGGTCGGGAGGGCCCCGGTTCGGGCCGCGTCCAAGCGTGACGCAGGGGGATACTCGACGACCGAGTGGGGGGTCGTCCGACGGGCGTACCTGTCGAGCTCGGCTCGCCGCTGAGAGGCTTCGTACTCGGCGATTAGCTCCGCTTCGACCTCGAGGGCATCGCGCTTGAGGAAGGTTCGCCGGTCGAGAAAGCGGCGACGGTTGAACTTGCCGGCCTCCCGGATGACCTGAACTCGCCAGACAGGCTTTCCTCGACGAGTGACCGCCTTGACGCTCATCGCTTTCGCCTTCTTCCTCGACGCTCTGAGTCGGGGCATGAGAGCCAGCGCATGAGGCTCGCTCGGTGGAACCGCCAAGCTCGCCCGACGCGGCGTACGCCCGGAATCTGGCCGGTGTGCACGAGCCGATAGAGCGTGTTGCGGGAGACCTTGAGGATGGCGAGCGCTTCGCGGAAGGAGAGGAGCTCGGCTTCGTCGTTCGGCGGGACCTTGTTGGGAGATCGCGGCGGAGGTTCGCCCAGCCATACACAGGTCGGCCTCTCCACGCTGATGCGATGCTGTGGCGATGCACACGGGGTCTCGCCGAGCGCATGGTTGATGTGCTGAAATTCAGATAATTCTCCCATTCCCATCCTCCACGTAGCGCCGTCTGGCGCGGTAGCTCTATCGTCCCGTCAGATGACGGGCTTCGCCGGGCCGTTGACGATCCGGTAGACGCAGGCGCCTACAAGGGCGGTCGCGGCAACACCCACGCCCGCCTTCCACCACGGAAAGCTCGAGTCGTCCTCGGGCTCAAGTACATCGTCCACGGCGTCGCTCACGGCATCGACCCCATCGGCGACTGTCCCGGCAGCCTTGGCAAGGGTGCTGGCCTCATCTCGCCAGTCGCCGAGTTCGCCGGCGGGCTTGTTCTTGAGGTCGTACGTGCCGATGAGGTGCGTGACCGGTGCAGCCCACCAGGCCGAGACGGTGCTCTCTGGAGGCCAGGCCTCGAAGATGTCCCTGAACGCAGGTAGTTTCTCAGCAGCGCCGACGCACGCCTCCTCGGCCCCGCCTTCTTGGATGCACTCCTCGTAGGCTTGGCGGCGCTTCTTGGCAGCTCCGGGTAGCTTCATCATCTCGAGGAACCGGCCGCGGCCCGGCACGCTCGCGTACTTGAAGACCTTGTTGAGCCGGACGATGGCCTCCGTTCGAAGCTGAGGATCCGATCTGTCGGCGGTCTTGAGCTTCGCGACGAAGGTGCGGGCCTCGTCGTAGAGCTCTGTGCGCATGACGTTGATGTCTTTCATCGTCGGTTCCTCCCCTTGCGCGCGCGTGCGGTCTTGCGCGTGCGCCCTGTTTTGCGCCCACGTCCGGTCTTGCGGGCCCCCTTCAGCTGCTTCGAGGACTCGATCCCCTGGATCAGACGAACCATGACGCCGAGCTCGTTCTCGTGCGCTGACGAGAAGTCCATGCCGCTGCGATCGGCGCGGACACAAGCCCTCTGGAGGAGTGCCCTCGCGCGAAGAGGGTCGCCGGTCGCGAGGAGAACCGTCCCTCGCACACGTGCAGATGACAGGTAGTTGAAGAGGTTTTCCGCGATCGGATCCGCCTTGAGATTTGTGGACGCCGCAGACAGGGCCTGTTTGGACACCCGGAGGGCGCGCTGATAGTCGCGCAGGCCGAGGCAGGACTCTGCGAGCCCGCGCCGGATCGTTACGAGGGCGAGCTCTCCCTCGGGACCGAGCTCGGAGCTCTTGGTCTCTAACGCCTCGAAGAGCTCGCGCGCCTCGACGTGGTCCCCTCGCCGGAGGGCTGCATCGGCCCGGCCTAGCGGGTCCGCAGGGAGCAGCAGGGTCTCAGCGGCATGGACCTCCTGACTCGGTCGCGCATGGTCACCGCGAGATGAGGAGCCTCCCGCGGGTTCCTGGGGGGCGCCCTCCTCGTAGGCCGACGCGACTACATCGTCATGTGCCTCCTCGGTGGCTGGCGCGACTACATCGTTACGCGCCTCAGGGGCTTGAGCGACTGGGATCGACCTCTCGTCGATGTCGCCCTCCTCGATCCGGGTGCACTCGTCGGAATCGGCGGGAGCGATGACCTCAACGTCGATAATGTTGGTGGAGTCGAAGACCTGCGAGCCTGCATCGGCGATGTCGCTCTCGCTCTCGCTCTCGATCTCCGCGTCGACCTCAGCTTCCTGGACGACCTCGACGTCAGCGCTGATGTCGGCCTCTATCTCGACGGTATCAGCGGGCTCTTCTGGCATGTGCTGCCGTTGTGGGTCCGTTGTTGCGGGGTTGTCATCCCTGGCAGGATGCGGTGATGACAGCGTGGTCTCCCTCGATGTGACGCGAGCGACAGCGCCACCGCGCAGCGCTTCTCCGAGCAGCCCCATGAGCTCGCGCTCGCGAGCCACGAAGCGGGCTTCCCTTTCCGAAGACTCGCGCCGTGTGGACTCGACGAGGGCCCTTTCGCTGTCCAGGCGCTCTTCGTTCGCCGCTAGGCGCTCACGAAGGATGACGACCTGTTCTCGGAGGTGCACGACTTCGGCATCTCTCTCCGGGTATCCGGCTGCTCCTGTGCTCTGCGTGGGCTCCTGGCTGTCGGGATCGAGGTCGTCGTCCTCGAAGTCGTCGTCCTCGAGATCGTCCTCATCTCCGTCGCTCTCGGACTCATACGCCCGGATAACCTCGCGTAGGTCTGGCCCGAGCTTGCCATTGCCCCGGCTCTCTTCGTAGCTCCGACGCGTTTGCATCGCCGCGTCGATGACTACCGACGCCCAGTCCAGGCTCTTCAGATCGATCTTCTTCGCCATTACCCTATCCTTTCCAGTTGTCGCCCTAAGCACTCATCGCCGCGGTCGCAGCGAGCAGGCGATCTTGTATGTCGTGAACGCCCCCGCCCCGAACCCGGCCACGGCCGCCAGGCTCATGCCCAGTACAAACCTCAACCGCTGCGCCTTGAGCAGCGCTTTCGCCTCCTGCTCATAGGCCTCATGAATGGCGTCGTCAGTGCTCTTTCGTGGGACTTCATCCGTCATGATCTCCGCCTTCTCGGTGATGGCTGGCCTTGGGGGCATCACGACGCTCCCTTGTCCAACTCGGACGCTGCTTCGCTCCGCGACGTCATCAGCAGCCCAACGCCGAAACCCAGGCCCAACGCTGCGACCCCCGCGACGGTGAGCCAAAAGCGAGGGCTTCGGCCGGTGTTGGTCTCCGGTGCTTGGGCTGTCGCGACAGGCCCGCACAGGTCGTCGGTGCAACCACCATCGAGCTCACTCAGCGCGCCGATGATCGCGGCCTCGGTCGCGGGACCCCACTTGCCGTCGCTCTCAACGCCAAGGGCCTTCTGCGCTGCCTTGAGCGCGGCCGTCGATGCCTCGCTCCAGGGATCCGAGGAGCTGCCGGAGTAGTACCCGAGGGCCTTGAGCGCGTCATGACGCTGGACCGACCGGACCAGCGAGATCCGGTCGCCGACCATCCGCTCGACGTAGTTCGTCGGGTTGAGGAGCCCCTTCGGCGGCGGCTGCCCCTTCCACCACGCCGAGTTCGCGCTGCGCCCATCGGCGACGTAGGTCTCCAGGTGAATCATCGCGTAGGAGCCGAGGACGCGGCCGAGGCGATCGCCCTTGCGGACCCGCTGACCACCGGCGATGCCGAACTCCTTGGAGGACCCGCGGATGAACCCGCCGAGGACTACGAAGAGGCCGGAGTCCGTGCGCAGGAAGACCGCCTTGGCGTCGCCGCTCCAGCCCCGGTCCACGGCCGTCACGACACCATCCTCGGGCGCCACGACGATCGCTCCGCCGGCGATCCCCGTGAGGTCGATCCCCGCATGCCATCGCTTGCAGACGCCGGCTTCGCATCCGAAGGGGCGTCCTCCGCCGATGCTCCACGTCGCGAACTTCGGCTTGGCGGAGGGGATCGGCCATGCCGGCTTGGAGTCGCCGACGGCCATCTCCAGCGTCTCCCACTCGTTGGTCCGTGCCATCGCTACGCCTCCTCGCCTTCGTTCTTCGAGGCTTCCGCCGTCTCACCGGAGTCGACCGCCGGCTCGGCCGCGGCCTGCAACTCCGCCCCTTCCCCGGTGTCCTGGCGGTCGACGATGTCCTCGCCGACCTGCGCGAGCGCGAACCGGTCCCGCTCGCGGACAAGCACAGGGCTGCCCAAGAACTCGAGCTGACCGATCCCGCAGGCCTCGGCGATCGTCACGGCGCTCACCGTGACGTGCCGGACCATCTCGACGAGCGCCTCGAGCACGTTCGCGGGCCGACCTTGATGGATCCGATTCGCCGCCCGTCGGTAGTACTTCTCGGCGGTCCGCAGCGCCTTGATCGCCCGCGAGCGCTGACCACCGAGACACTTGGGGCTATCGATCGCTTCGGCCGCGATGCCGAGCAGATCGTGAGCCTCGCCGAGAAATGCGGGCACAAGCTCAAGAGCGCGCATCAGCCAGCCATAACGCTCCCAGGCGGCCTCGATCGACGCGGCGTCGGCCTCATCGATGTCCCAGACCGTGTCACCTTCGCTCAGCGCCCCCTCAGCGACGGTGTACGGCGCTCCCGCGACTTCGGGGCGGGTGATGTACACGCGGCGCGTCGGATGGTCTGGGAGACGCGCTAGCACGTAGTGACGACCGGCGTCCTCAAAGAGGAGGTCCTCGCGGAGGTTTGGAAGACCCTCGGAATTCAGGGCGGAGCGGCTGTACCAGCGATCCTCGAGCGTAGCGTCGATCAGCTTGCGAAGCTCCGCGGCGAATTCTTCAAACGACTGCGTGGGTGAACGGAGGTAGTCGCCGAGGAGATCGCCGGCCTTGTCGAAGTCGTTCTCGATGAACCACTCCGCGATCTCATGGGGGCCGACGGCGTGGGCCTGCCGGGCTTGCGCGAGCTTGCGTTGCAGCCGCGCGAGCGCGCTCTCGTCGTCGATCTCGGGGACGTTGGCGAGGAGGTCCCGCGGCACCCGTCGTCCCCACCAGAGCACACCGACATCCCGAAGCGCGCTCCACACCTCGTCGGAGCGCGGCGCCAGCTTGAGATAGCGATCCCAGCCGTCGTTGGTCGGCGGGAGCAGGACACCATCGCGAATCGCCGGACCGCTCTTGAGCTGGAGATCGTCGCCGATGACCACGGGCAGTCGCTCTGCATCATCGCCGCGTTTCGCCAACTGCTCGCTGATCGCCGCGCCCTGTCGACCCCACCAGCGACCGATAAAGGACTCATTCGCGCCCTCCCAGCCGAGGTGCGTCCAGGAGGTCATGCGGGCGATCGTCCGCCCGAGGGCGAGGCCGGTGTCGGCGTCGTCATCCTCTGGCCACGCGTCCCTGCGCTGGATGTCGGCGGGCTGGATCGCCATCGCCGAGATCTCATGCGTGCCGACCAAGCGCCAGTGCGCCTCTCCGGCCTTGCGCATGCCGATGACGAGCCCCGACGACCCATCGATCACGCGGCCAAATTCGAACGCGAGCACCTCTCCCTCGCCGCGCTGCTGGACCACGCGCAGACCCTCGAAGACAGGAGCGCTGCCGTCAGCGGGGACGATGCCGTCGACCTCGCGAAACGCATACATGGCGCTCGTCCAGGGCCAGGCATCGCCCGCTCCGCGCTCGAGCGAGGTGAGGCGCTCTTCCGCCTCGGCGCGGAGTTTCGTCGCCCGCTCGGGCTGACTCTTCGCGAGCCGCCGAGCGCTGCGAAAGCGGCTGACGGCCTGCCGCATCAGAGCCGCCGCGTTCGCGGCCTGCTTGGTACGCTCCTCTTCTTTGCGCTGCGCCTTGCGCTTCGCGAGGAGCTCGCGGACGCCGGACTTGTCCCGGGCGATGTACTCGAGCAGCTCCTCCGGCGAGAACTCCTGCTGCGCGGCGGGGTTGTTGGTATCGCGGTCCTGGCTCTCGAGGAGATCGGTGAGCCACGCCCGCTTGCCGTGGATCACAGAGAACCGATACCCGTCCATCGAGCCCTGGGCGATGTAGTAGAGGATCTCGATGACCCCCAGCGTGTTGCCCTGGCGATACGCACGGCCGTTTCGCTGTTCGAGGTCAGCGGGCGTCCAGGGCAGATCGACGTGGTGGATCGCGCAGGTCCGGACCTGAAGGTCGACCCCCTCGTAGGCGACACTGTTGGCGATGACTACGTCGTAGATCGCCTCAACTCCGCCTTCCGGGTCTCCGTTGAAGCCATCCGCGATCCTGATCCGCGCGTTCGAGTCCGTCGCAGGGGCGTTCATGATCGCGATCCGATCCTCTGGGATCCCGTGCTCTATCAGCACCTCGCGGATCCAGGCATGACAGGCGACAGGCTCGCAGAAGACGATGTGGCCGCATCCGGGCTGGGCCGCGATCCGCTCGGCGATCGCCTGGAACTTCGGCGAGTTGTAGTCGGGCTTGGGCAGGTCGCGCTGGATCAGCGCCTTTGCCTTGTCCTTGTCGATGTCCAGGACATCCCATCCGCGCTCGAGCCACCGCGGCAGCGCGCTCGCGGTGACCTTGCGCTTGGCCAGCCCGCCCTCGAGCGCGGTGTTCCAGTCGTAGCCCTCGTCGAGCTGCGAATGCAGGGCGATGAGGGACATCCGCACCATGTCGCCGAGGACGGCGGCTTGGTCGGTGCCCTTTCCCTCGAGGAGCGCCTTGAGGCGCTCCGTCATCTTCTGGACGAGCTCGTCGTACTTCTCCTCCTGGGCGTCGTCCATCTGCACGTCCACCCGCTGGACCCGCGGTTTGGGCAGCTTGATCCCGACCTCCTCAGCGGTCCGAAACTCGGAATACCGATCAAGGATCCCGCGGAGTTCGTCCAGGCGGCGAAAGCCGACAACCGCCGACTTGCGGACGATGTCGAAGTTGGAGTCGAGGACGTCGCGGCCCTCGATCTTTAGGTAACGATCGACGAAGTCTTCAGGGTCGTGGATGCCGACCTTGGAAAAGGCGTCGTGGTCGATGTATTGGAGGATGTTGTAGAACTCGAGCGGGCTGTTCTTCGCCGGAGTCGCCGAGAGGAGCACGACACCGCTACCGCCGGTGCGCTGGCGGACGAAGCTCGACCTGAAGTCGAGCTGCCAGGCCCGCTTTGAGCCACCGGCGGGGAGCCCCATGTACTTCGGTATCCCGCCCTCGCGAGCCTCGGGGGCGTAGAGGTTCTTGAAGTTCTGGGCCTCGTCGACGATCAGGAGGTCAACGCCCAGGTCTTCCCAGCGGATCCCGGGATCAAGCTGGCGGCGCTCGTCGATCTCGAGCCGCTCCAGGATAAAGCCCTTCACGCCGGTCTCGGCGATCGCCTTCTTGCGCTCGCTCTTCGGCTTCCTCTTCTTGCCGCTTCGACCCCGAGTATGATCATTGCGCTCCTGGAGGCTGATCAGCCGCCGGATCGCCGGCGTGCTCTCGGCGTAGCGGAGGATCGCGTCGAGGTCGACCTGGGTCAGCTTGAGCGCCTCGTAGCTGAGGATCACCGCGTCGTAGAGTCCGGCTTGGAACGCCGACCACTTGGCGGCGCGCTCGTCGGGCTTGTCGGCCTTGGCGACGGTGATCAGCTGCTGATACTGGTCCTTGGTGATCTCGCCTTGGGCGAGGCGCTCGGCGGCCGCGTTGACCCGCTTGCCGCGGGTGAGCTGGCGCCGAGTCGAGCCGATGACGGCGACGCGATAGTCGGGGAGACAGCGGGCAAAGTCGCGGTGCCACTTCCACACCAGGCTCGGCGGGACGAGCACGACCGGCCGCCGGCCCCAGCCCTCCTGCCGCGCGCGGGCGAGAACCCCGAGGCCGGTGTAGGTCTTGCCGACGCCGACGTCGAAGGCCAGGAGTCCGCCGCGGGCCTCGATGACGCGCCGTGCGGCCGCGTTCTGGTGGGGCGCGAGCCGGACCTGACCGCCCCAGCGGGCGATGTCTAGCGGCTCGCCGGAGTGCTCGCGGCGAACGTAGCGACGAAAGCCGCGGTTATAGGCGTTTCGGATCGCCTCCATCCGCGAGGGCTCTTCGCGGACCCAGGCGTTGAAGCTCTGCGTCCAGGCGCGCTCGTAGCTCGCGCGGTAGTCCCAGATCTTGAGCTCGTTGAGGCCCGACGAGGCGCGGACCTTCTCGGCCTCGGGGTCATTGTGGTGGAGGTCGTTCGGGCCGAAGAAGGTGTTGTCGTGGTTGACCCATCCGACAAACCAGAGCGTCTCTGGATCCATCGGCGCCTTCTTCATCGTGTCGTACTCAGCATCGACGACGCGCACGAGACCGCCATTCCGCTCAAGGGCGACGGCGCCGAAGCGGCTGTTGAGCGCTTCGGAGACCCACTCGGCGATCATCCCCAGAGGGATGTAGCCGTCACGCGGGGAGACATCGCCGATGTCCTCGAACTCGACCGGCTTGATCGCGGCGAGGAGCCGCTGTTGTTGGAGCTTGAGCTGATCCTCGGGGATCCCCTGCGCCTGTGCGATCGCCCGCGGTGCCGGAGCCTGCATCCCGGCCATCGCGAACGCGTCGGCCATCGCGTGATCCATGAGGCTGTTCTGGTCCTCTCGCGAGCTCGATCCGCCGAGCTGCGACTCGACGCGATCGAGCTTCGGCCAGAGGTCGCCGGTGACGTAGTCGCGCAGCGGGACCAGCTCCTGCATCAGATAGCCGTCGACGCACCACTCGGCGCGGAAGAGCCGGGTCAACGCTTCGTCCTTGGCCGTCGTTCCTCCTTGGTCTTGGTGAAATTCGAGCAGCTCATCGATCGCGATCCGCCGCCGGCTTCGGTAGAGAAACTCGGCCTGTCCGAGCAGGTCTCCGGGCTCGCCGCTGTAGCGCTCTTCGATCGTCGGCTCGGTCGTCAGCGCGGCCGTGAGATCGCCGGCCTTGGAAAATGCGTTGAGGAATTGCTGAGCGCCCGGGGTGTCGGCCTCGGCGAGGTGGCGCAGCTCCATCCACGACCAGGGGTTGACGACGCCGAGCTCCACGACCTCCGGTGCGCGTTGAAAGTCGCGCAGCGATTGGAGCAGCTCCGGCCAGAGCTCGACCGCCCGGAGGCTGCCCTGTGCCCGCTCCGCGAGGTAGTCCGCGATACGCCCGCCCAATGTCAGCGCCGCGGCGAGGAGCGGCGTCAGCTCGTCACTGGACACCGCCTTGCGGACGAGCCGGCTCGCGCTCGCGGCCGGAAACGCGACCGGCCGGACGATGCAGGCCGAGCACAGAGTCCGCTCGGCCAGAGGCGGGAGGCCCTCGAACTCGCCGAGAACCTGATGCTGGTAGCGGCCGCGCGACGTGCCGGGAGAGTCGTCGCTCTCGTCGTCGCCGCGGCCCTTCTCTTCGCCGAGAACGTAGTAGGAAAACTGGTCGAAGTAGCGGCCCTCGACGATGAACGCGTCTGCCTCGTCGACCTCGGCCAGCTCGCCGCCGCGAGCCCGGAAGAAGACGAGGTCCGTGACGAGGTTGGCGCCTGGAAAGGTCGCGCTCGGCAGGCGATAGGCGGCCATGAGGTGATGTCGCCGGAGCACCCGCTCACGCAGCTCGCGGCGCGCAGCGCTGATCCCTGTGAGAAAGCCGGCCGGGATCAGAAACACACCGACGCCGAAGGGCGCGAGAAGATCGAGGCCGCGTCGCAGGAAGTAGGCAAAGGCCTCGCGCTCGGCGTACTCGGGGGCCTGGTCCCACTTCGCGGTCAGACCGCGATTGCCATAGGGCGGGTTTGTGATCAGAAGGCGGAATTTGCCTTGGTCGCGAGCGGTCACCTCGACGCCCGCCGCGGGAAGGCCTCGGCGGTTTGTCTGGCGGTGGAGCCACTCCTCAAAGCTGCCGGCGTAGATGTCGGCGCTTGGAAAGAGCTCCGGGAGCATCTTGGCCGCGATCGTCGACAGCTCGATCGCTGTCCAGCGGATCGGCGGAGTGTCACAGCCGGCCTGGCCCAGCGCGCGCATGAACCGGCCGATCCCGGCGGCGGGCTCGAGCGCTCGAATCACTCCGTCGCGACCCGCGAGGCCTGGCAGGAACGGGCAGAGCGCATCGGCGACCGCGACCGCGAGCTTGGTCGGCGTGTAGTACTCGTGGACGAGGCCGAAACGATCGGGATTCCAGCCCTCGGGAAACTGATCCTGGTACTTGTCGATCGAGAGCCCGCCCCAGCCCGAGTAGCCGAGGAGGGTGCGCCGCTCGGCGTCGGTGAGCTGCGCTTCACCCTCGTTCGCGAGGACCTGCATCGCCGCGAGGTTTGCCTTGGCCCTGCGCGCCGGCGTCCATTGGTCGGGGGGAGCCTCGATCGCGGAGAGTCGCTCAGCACGTTGGGCGATGAGCTGATCGAGGAT
>Ga0316189_10003091_pt1 | contig 16201 bp, 11 predicted proteins | sample LowCovwburrow_MG_FD_204930 | JGI IMG/M metagenome (GOLD analysis project Ga0316189, IMG submission 204930) | Coastal sediment microbial communities from Maine, United States - Lowes Cove worm burrow | ecosystem: Environmental > Aquatic > Marine > Coastal > Sediment | place: USA: Maine... | reverse complement strand
AGGTCAGCCTGGCCATTGGCTACCCACTCCACGGTGCGGTCATGCGCGCCGGAATAAAGCACCTCGGAAAAAAACTCTTCCGGGTTAATGCCCTGCTCAAGGAGAAAATGCCTTGGCATGAGATGCCCTGATGTGGACAGGCGTGAACCGAAGGTAAACACTTTATCTTTGAAATCCCGGATGGAGACCGCCTCGCTATCTCCCCGCACCACGAAAGTACTGGTGAAACTCGCATCCACATCGCGCATGACCAGGGGACGTGCCCCATCCGCCAGGCGCGCCCTTACAAAGGCGAAACCGCCAAAACGGGCCAGGTCGAGTTCATTGCGGTGAAACCGCTGGAGGAGATCTTCATAGTCTTTTGCCAGGATGAATTCGTAGGGCAACCCTGTCTCCTGCGACAGGTAATCAAGCAGCGGCGTGAACCGCTTGCGCAGCTCGGCTTCCGACTGGTCGGGCAATACCGATATCCTCAACCTGTCCATAGTGAGGGATTCGTCATCATTGCCGGAACACCCGCCAAGCAGGGACAGCAGTAACGCAACTATTGCCAGCGGTTTGATATATGCCACAGTCCTGCTCCCTGGAAGTTGCTTCCTTTTCCTCATTATCACAGCTTACTTCAATTATTGCGCCTTGCGGAACAGTCTGCGGGTATAAAAACCTTATGCTTCTCAGGCCCATACGCCGGATTATTCACTGAAATAGTGCTAAGCCCTTTCAATAACAGGCCGATAGACACCTTATATTTGGAATTCTCTTTATAGGATATTGATCTGTTGGACCGCTCGAAGCTAGCCCCGGCCTGGATTCTGATTGCAACGGTTTATTACCTTGCGGCAAAACTGGGGCTTTTACTCGCTTTTGAGCAGGCCAACACCAGTCCGGTGTGGCCACCTACCGGTATTGCCATAGCTGCTGTTCTTTTCTGGGGTCTCCGCGCCTGGCCGGGCATCTTTGCCGGTGCCCTGGCTGCCAACCTGTCCACCGGGTTGACGCTGCCGCCCGCGCTTGGCATCGCCACCGGCAACACCCTGGAGGCGGTTGCAGCCGGCTATGTGCTGCTGAGTTTCGCGAACAGTTACCCCTTCCGCAAGGTCAGGCACGTCATCCTGTTTACGGCTGTTGTCCTCACGGCAACCGCTATCAGTGCGACTGTCGGCGTAGGCAGCCTGCTCATGGCAGGTGTGGTGAATCAGCAGGCAATTGCAACGCTATGGGGAACCTGGTGGATAGGAGACGTGGTCGGTGGCCTGGTACTGACACCGTTCCTGTTGACCTGGGCGCAGCGTCCCGACATCAGTCTGTATACATGCCGAAAGATGGAGACGCTGGCCTTTACCGTCTGCACATTACTGTGTGCTGCACTGGTATTCGGCAAGTGGTTTTATGTTGGTGACAACCATTACCCGCTGTCGTTCGTCTTCATTCCTCTGCTGGTCTGGACCGCCTTCCGCTTCCGCCAGCACGATGCGACGCTTTTCATTATGGCGCTAACAGGCATATCGATTTATGCCACCCTGCATGGACTGGGGCCGTTTGTCAGGGACTCGGCAAACGAATCGCTGCTGTTGCTGCAAAGCTTCATGAGTGTCGTCGTCGTAACCACCCTGCTGCTGGCGGCCGCGGTCGATGAACGCAACCTGTCCTATGCCAGTTTAAAAAATATCCGCCGGAAACTCGAACAGCACGTTGCACAACGCACCAGTGCCTTGCAGGAAAGCAACACTGCGCTGGAAGCAGAAGTGGAAGTGCGCGAGCATACCGAACATGCATTGCGCACCCTGCTCGGGGCCAGTGCCACGCATACCGACGAAGCGTTCTTTCGCAAGTGCGTCAAGGATCTCAGCACGCTGTACGGCACTGCGTTTGCCTTTGTTGGTGTGTTTACCGATGACACGAAGCGCTCTATCCGGACGTTGGCCGTGTGGGCCGGCGACGACTTTGCCGACAACTTCACATACGACCTGGATGGCACCCCCTGCCAGGACGTGCTGAACCTGGACATGGAACTGGTACCCTGCGACGCCGCGCAGCAATACCCGCATGATGAAATGCTGATCCAGATGGGCATCGACAGCTATTTCGGTGCACCACTCATTTCGCCGTCGAACAAGCTGATGGGCCTGGTCGCAGTCATGGGTAGCAAACCGATGTCGCTGCAACACTGGATCAGACCCGTGCTTGGCATTTTTGCCAACCGCCTGGCCTTGGAGATCGAGCGCAAAACCGCCGAGGACGAACTCAAGCTGGCGGCCAGTGTATTCAATGAAAACGTCGAAGCCATCATGATCGCTGACCGGGACACCCATATCCTGCGCATAAACCCGGCGTTCTGCCGGATTACCGGCTACAGTGCTGACGAGGCCATCGGCCAGCCCATCAGCCTGATGAAATCCGGTCGCCAGGACCGCGACTTTTACGCCCAGTTCTGGCAGGCGCTGATAGACGACAATGTCTGGCAGGGCGAGATCTGGAACCGGCGCAAAGATGGCGCCATCATTCCTGTCTGGCAGACTATTTCGGTGGTACGCGATGCTGCCGGCGAAATCGATCACTTCATCAGTATTTTCAGCGATATCTCGGAAAAGAAAATGTCCGAGGAGCGCATCTACCACCTGGCACACTACGATACTCTCACCGGCCTGCCCAACCGCACGTCTTTCCAGAACCAGTTCGAAGGTGCGCTGCTACATGCAGAGCGACACGGCCGCCACGTTGCGTTGCTGTTCCTCGACCTGGATCAGTTCAAGTTGATCAACGACGCTGCCGGACATCCGGCGGGCGACGAACTGCTCAAACAGGTAGCGCTGCGTCTCAAGGAAACTATCCGCGATGAAGATATCGTTGCGCGCCTCGGCGGTGACGAATTCACGGTGTTGCTTGACGACATCCAGTCTGTTGAAGACGCCGGTCTCGTGGCAGAGAAGATTCTGCAGCAACTTGCCAAGCCGTTCCGGCTCACTCATGCAGAACTGGTAGCCACTGCCAGCATTGGTATCAGCCTGTATCCGGACGATGGTAATGATGCCTCCACACTGTTGAAGAACGCAGACACTGCCATGTACCGCGCCAAGGAAAAGGGCCGCAACAATTACCAGTTCTTCACTTCGGAAATGAATACCCGGGCACTGGAACGCCTGAGCCTGGAAGGCGCGCTGCGCACCGCACTTAAAAGAAACGAGTTCCTGCTCCACTACCAGCCACAGGTGGATATGCAGTCGGGCAAAATCATTGGCCTGGAAGCGCTGGTGCGCTGGCAACATCCCGAGCAGGGCCTGATACCCCCCGGCGTTTTCATTCCGGTCGCCGAAGACAGCGGGCTTATTGTGCAGCTGGGTGAATGGGTGCTGAAAGAAGCCTGTACCCAGCACAGCCGCTGGATGAACGAGGGCCTGCCGCCAGTATCTATTTCTGTAAACCTGTCAGGCCGACAGTTTGTACGCCAGGACTTGCTGGGCATGGTGCAGAGAATAATAACTGACACCGGCATAGAACCGCGCTACCTGGAACTCGAACTGACTGAAAGCACCATCATGGAACACGTGAACGATACTATTGAAACACTTCTGGCGTTGCGCAAACTGGGCGTGCACTTGTCTATCGATGATTTTGGCACTGGCTACTCGTCCATGGCTTACCTGAAACGTTTTACTATCGACAAGCTGAAAATCGACCAGTCATTTGTGCGCGACCTCGCCATCGATTCAGACGACGCGGCGATCGTCACCGCCACCATCGCCATGGCGCACGCCCTGAAACTCACTGTCATCGCCGAAGGTGTGGAAACAGAACAGCAGTTACAGTTCCTTAAAGACAACGGCTGCGAACAAATGCAGGGCTACTACTTCAGCCGCCCCGTACCTGCCGGGGAAGCAACCGAGCTGTTGCGTTCCCGCCGTCGTTTGGCCATCAGGACAGCGGATGAGCCAATACCCAGCACCGTAGCCCTGTCGCTAAACTGAACAAGACCCCGCAGGATCGCCGCCCTTACAACCGGGCGTCGTGGAACTGCAGTGCTGCGAGGCGGGCGTATAACCCGTTCTCCTCTACCAGTTCATCGTGACGACCGCTGGCAACGATACGTCCGTGATCGATCACCAGGATCTTGTCGACTTTACGCACCGTCGCGAGACGATGTGCAATAACCAGCGAGGTGCGCGCCTGCATCAGTTGTTCGAGTGCATCCTGCACCAGGCGTTCGCTCTCGGCATCGAGGGAACTGGTGGCTTCATCAAGCAGCAGTACGGCCGGGTCACGCAGTATGGCACGGGCGATGGCGATGCGCTGACGTTGTCCACCGGACAGACGGATGCCGCGTTCACCGAGGAAGGTATTGAAGCCCTGCGGTAACTGGTCGAGAAATTCCGTCGCGTGCGCGGCATCGGCGGCATGGCGTACGTCTTCATCGTTTACATCGGGAAGTCCGTAACGGATGTTCTCCCAGGCATCGGCGCCGAAGATGACCGGGTCCTGTGGCACCAGTGCCATACGCTGACGCAGCTGCTGCGGATCGGCTGCACGGATATCGACACCGTCGAAACGAATGCTGCCGGCGTCCGGATCATAAAAGCGCAACAGCAATTGCAGCACCGTTGACTTGCCGGCGCCCGACGGCCCCACCAGCGCAACTTTCTCACCCGGTTTCAACGACAGTGACAACTCGCTGAGCGCCGGGCTATCGGGTCGCGAGGGATAACGGAAAGTGACATCGTCCAGCTGCACCTCGCCACGCGCGGGTTCGGGCAGTGCCACGGGAACAGCCGGCGGGGATATGCCGGGCTCGGTGTTGAGCAGTTCCAGCAGACGTTCAGCGGCACCGGCGGCGCGCAGCAGCTCACCGGCCACCTCGCTCAGCGCACCCACCGAACCGGCGACCAGCAAGGCATAAAACACAAAGGCGGAAAGCTGCCCGCCACTGATGCGCCCGGCCAGTACATCATGGCCGCCCGCCCACAACACGATACTGACAGCGATAAATGTCAGCAGCATTACCGTGGCAGTGAGCAACGCGCTGATGCGGGTGCGGCTGATGGCAGCATCAAAGGCGGCCTCCACCTGTTCGCCATAACGCTGGCGATCGATGCGTTCATGGCAGAACGCCTGAACGGTGCGGATGCCGTACAACACTTCATCAACAAAGGCACCGATATCGGCAATCCGGTCCTGGCTGGTACGCGACAGGCTGCGCACCCGGTGCCCGAGCAGCCACAACGGTATTACCGCCAGTGGAACGCCAAGCAATACCAGCAACGCGAGCTTGCCACTGGTGATAGTCAGCATCACCAGCCCGCCACTGATCAGCAGTGCATTACGCACCGCAATCGCCAGTGTCGAACCGACTACAACCTGCAGCAGTGAGGTATCGGTGGTCAGGCGCGAGATCACTTCACCGGTGCGCGTGACTTCAAAGAATGCCGGTTCCAGCCTGAGCACCTGGGCAAACACCGCCTTGCGGATATCGGCCACAACACGTTCACCGATCCAGGTGACCAGGTAGACCCGGGCCGCAACCGAGGCTGCCATTACCGTGACAACAACCAGGAACAGCAACAGCGCCTGGTTCAGGGCCGTACTCGAACCACTGCTCAGGCCGTAATCGACAACCCGTTGCAGGACAACACCGAAACCGAGCACCGCAGCGGCCGCAATCAGCAGCGCGACTGCCGCGCCCAGCACGGCACTGCGGTAGGGACGCATAAAGGCAAACAGCTGCGCCAGTACGCGAAGGTCGCGGCTGGGTGGGCGTTGTTCGGTTATTGTATTCTGTTTGTTTCTGGGCATGTGGTTGTGTTGGAGGTCCGTTATTGCATTCTTGTTCAGGCCGGTGTCACATTGTGCGCCGTGCTTTATTGGTAAGCCAGCTGCAGCGACAGGTTTAGACCTGTTCCCTTTACCCTGTAGAATGCTTACCTCAAGAACAAGCGGAGTTTTACGGATGAGCCGAAACAAAACTGCCCTGCACGCCTGCGGCAAGCTGCTGCTGCCCTGCTGCCTGCTGGCGTTTCACTCCACCGGCGTGCTCGCGCAGACAGCGGCTTTCAAGGAATGCGTGCTGGAGTTGATGGAAAGCGCGGCCAGCGATGTAACCGTCGGTGCTATCCGCGAGACCTGTATGGCTGCCGAAGAGCCGGTTGCCCCCGCTGCCAGTGCCGAACCGGCAGCCGTTCCGGAAGCACACAAATCAGCGATCGATCGCCGGCTGGCGATGGAGGGTGCCACCGAGGTGGTCCCGTTCGTGATGACACCTCACAAGCCCAATTACATTATCTATTCGTATAACTTCAAGGATTACGTGAATCCACGTGCCAATCCTCAACCGGATGAGAATGAACCCAATAAGCATTCGGAGGTGGATTTCCAGGTCAGCATCAAGTTTCCGGTGTGGAGAAACATGTTCAATACCAAGACCCATCTGTTTGCTGCCTACACCAACCGTTCTTTCTGGCAGGTGTTCGACCACAACGATTCTTCGCCGTTTCGTGAAACCGACCATGAGCCGGAGTTATGGCTTTCGCACCGAACCCGCTGGAAAATGTTCGGCCTGACCAACAGGCTGATTCAGGCAGGTTTCGTGCATCAGTCCAACGGGCGCAGCGGTGAAGTGTCGCGTAGCTGGAATCGCGTCTATGCCAATATGATTTTCGAACGCGGTAATTTTTATTTCGGTGTGAAGCCCTGGCTGCGTATCCAGGAAGACAGGGAGGACGATGATAATCCGGATATCGAGGATTACCTTGGTTACTTCGAATTCCAGGGGATCTATAACCGCAACAAGAGCAACTACGGCCTGTTTTTCCGTAACACGCTGAAGGACGGATATCGCGGTGCTGTTCAGCTCGACTGGGGTTTCCCGGTTCATGACCACTTGCGGGGTTACGTCCAGTACTTCTACGGCTACGGGGAAAGCCTGATCGACTACAACAACAAAGTGAATAAACTGGGCATCGGTATAAAACTGACTGACTGGCTGTAGAAGCCGAACAGCGCAAAACTGATCTATAGATAAATTTTCCTGATATTTTGACCGGGAAGTTGTCCACAATTACTGTGGATAACTATGTGGATTAAACCGGCCTATGGGCACGGAACCCTGAAAAAACAGGCATTTCGTTTAACTTGCCTATTTTATCCTCAATAAAATGATTATTTTATATTACAATTGGTTACATGACTTTTGTCGAGAATAAATAAAGTGACAGTCGTTTCATACAGACATTTGTTTACCGTTTGGTTACGGCTGTGAATAAGAAATTCTTTTATGGAACTAAACGCACACAAGAATCAAGCTATTCTTTTGTCTATTCGCTCGAGATTACCCGCCCACCCTCGCGTATATTTGGGTCGCATGCCATCTTCGCCAAACCGCATTCAGAGTGTGCTGCTTGATCCCCTGGGTTTCGTTGGCAGTATTCTTTCCGGATTCCGGGCCAACCAGGGTTTCCTGCTGGCCGGTGCGGTAGCTTATTATACGCTGTTATCGATCGTGCCTATGTTTGCACTGATACTGGTGGTGCTGTCACAGGTGATCGAACCGCAACGTCTGCTGGATATCACCCAGGGTTACCTGTCTCTGGTCGCTCCCGGCAAGGCACCGGCACTAGTGGCGCAGATAGAAGTCTTCATCAATAACTGGAAGCTGGTGGGTATGGTGGGCCTGGCGGTGATGCTGTTTTTCAGTTCGCTGGCGTTTACCGTGCTGGAAAATGCGATGTGTGTGATCTTTCATCACCGCGTGACGATCCAGCGCCGCCATTTTCTGATATCCGCCTTCCTGCCCTATATTTATATGCTGTTGCTGGGCCTGGGCCTGCTGGTCGTCAGTGTGGTCAGCGGCAGTCTTGATGCCATGGAAAAAAGCGGTGTGGGAGTTGAGGTGTTCGGCCTGCACTGGGCGCTCAGCGGCCACGGGACGACCTTCATGTATGTTGTGGGTATGATCGGTGAGGTGTTGTTGCTGACATCACTCTACCTGGTGATGCCGGTGGGCCGGCTGGCCTGGCATCATGCGCTGATTGGCGGTGTCACAGCTGCGTTGCTGTGGGAACTGACACGGCATTTCCTCATCTGGTATTTCTCAACGCTGTCGTTTGTGAATGTGATCTATGGGACACTGGCCACCGCAGTGGTCATTCTGCTTAGCCTGGAAGCCGCCGCGCTTATTCTTTTGCTGGGTGCGCAGGTGATTGCCAGTTATGAGCGGCTCGGTGTCGAGGATGACCAGGGGCTGCAGACTTGACCGGTACGGTTCCCATCACACTGATAAGAGAGTGATGGCACGCGAATGAAGCATTCCCTGCTGGAGTCCTATGTCGGCTGGCTGGAGCGCGCACGCTGGCTGGTTGTCGCCGGTGTCGTTGTGATTGCGCTGGCTGCCGCCCTGGGGATACGCCTGCTGACTTTCGACGCCAGTTACGAAGCCTTTTTCTCCGAACGCAACCCGCAGCTTTCCGCACACCACGCTTTTCAGCGGATCTATTCGCGCAGCGATAATATTCTTGTCGTGCTGGCCCCGGCCAAAGGTGGCGTGTTTACCCGCGAAACGTTATCGGCCATCGAATGGCTGACCGAACGTGCCTGGCAGGTTCCCTGGTCGCGACGTGTCGACTCAGTCACCAATTTCCAGTACACGGAAGCCGACGGCGACGACCTGTATGTTCACGACCTGGTGGAAAATGCTGGCACACTCAGTGATGCGGAGATCGCCGCGACCAGGCGCGTGGCACTGGAAGAGCCTCTGCTGGTGAATCGCCTGATCTCACCCGATGGCCTGGTCAGCGGAGTGAATATCACCCTGCAGATCGAACAGGGCGACGCAGACAAAACCACCGAAACCATGAATTTCACCACTGCACTGCGCGATACGTTCAGGCAACGTTACCCCGATATCGACGTCTATATGACCGGTGGTGTGGTCATGGACCACGCCTTCCCGCAGGCAACACTTGATGACATGGGCACGCTGGTGCCATTGGTCTATGTCGTAATCTTCCTGACCATGCTGCTGCTGTTGCAATCGGTGACCGCTACGCTGGCCACAGCACTGGTACTGGTAATGGCGGCCAGTACCGGCATGGGCCTGGCCGGGTGGCTGGGCATTGCACTGACCCCGCCCTCGGTGGGTGCGACGACCATTATCATGACGCTGGCGGTCGCCGACAGTATTCATATCCTTATTACGCTGACGCATGCGCTGGCGCGCGGCCTGGACCGCCGGGCAGCGGTACTGGAGAGTCTGCGTGTCAATGTACAGCCAGTGACACTGACCAGCATCACCACTGCCATCGGCTTTCTGAGCATGAATTTTTCCGATGCACCGCCGTTCCACGATCTCGGCAATATTACCGCCATGGGTGTACTGGCTGCCTGGTTCTATTCCCTGACCCTGCTGCCGGTGATATTGCTGATGCTGCCCCTGAAAGTACGCCGTGAGAAGATGCGCGGTGCATTCATGCAGGCACTCGGCGACTTTGTCGTGCATTATCGCCACGCGCTGCTATGGGGCATGGGGATTATGATCCTGGCAGTCGGCGCATTTATCCCGCGTTTGGAGATCAACGACCAGTTCGTGCAATACTTCGACAGCTCCATGGAATTCCGCCGCGACACCGATTTCACCACCACACATCTGACCGGCATCGCTCAACTGGAGTACTCACTCAGCGCCGGCACACCCTCGGGCATCAACGAACCCGGCTACCTTCAGCATCTGAAAGCCTTTTCCGACTGGTTCGAACAGCAACCGGAGACCGTGCACGTCAACAGCCTGCACCTGCTCCATGAACGCCTGAACATGAATCTGCACGGTGATGACCCCGCCTGGTACCGGCTGCCGGACTCACGCGAGCTGGCTGCCCAGTATCTGTTGCTCTACGAGTTTTCGCTGCCCTACGGGCTTGATCTCAACGATCAGATCAATGTCGAAAAATCGGCCACCCGCTTTACGGTGACGACGCACGATATTTCCACCCGTGAAATCAGGGCCCTCGAAGCACGCGCCGAAGGCTGGATGCGTACCCACCTGCCCGCACATATGCAGACCCACGCCACCGGGCCGTCCATCATGTTTGCCTATATTTCAGAGCGCAACATTCGCACCATGATGTGGGGTACGGCATTAGCGGTGCTGTTAATCGTCACTACATTGATCATCGCCTTGCGCAGTCTCAAGCTGGGATTGTTAAGCCTGTTTCCCAACCTGATTCCCGCGGTACTGGCTTTTGGTACCTGGGCGCTTACCGTGGGCCAGGTGGGACTGGTGGTATCCGTGGTATTTGCCATGGCGCTGGGTATTATCGTTGACGATACGGTGCATTATCTGAGCAAGTACCTCCACGCCAGGCGCGCGAAAGGCCTGTCGTCGGCCGATGCCGTGCGTTATGCCTTCAACACCGTGGGAACGGCGCTGTGGGTTACTTCTGTGATTCTCGCCGGTGGCTTTTCCCTGCTCGCGTTTTCACCGTTTCAGCTCAACCAGCACACCGGCCTTTTGATGGCTGTTACTATCGGCTATGCACTGGTGGCGGATTTTTTCTTTTTGCCACCTCTGCTAATGGCAATGGACAAAAACAAACGCCCGCCGAAGCCGGTTAAACAAGCGTCTTAGGCATCACCTGAACTGCGGAGCAACATGCATCAACCCGCCCAGCTAAAACGCGGCCTGTCGCTCTGGCTTCTCGTCTTCTACGGTCTGGGCAACATTCTCGGTGCCGGCATCTACGTGCTGGTCGGCAAGGTGGCGGGAAGCGCAGGCCTGTTCGCACCCATCGCCTTTTTCGTGGCATCGCTGGTGGCTGCGTTTACGGCACTGACTTACGCAGAACTGGTGGCACGCTACCCCCTCAGTGCGGGCGAGGCGGTTTACGTGCAAAAAGGACTGCGGCTACCGGCGTTGTCGGTTGTGGTTGGACTGTTGATTGTGTTGATGGGTTCGGTATCGGCGGCCACCATCGCCCGCGGATTTATCGGTTACCTCGATATCCTGATCGAATTGCCTGACGCCCTGGCCATTACACTACTGGTGTTTGTACTCGGTGCAACAGCCATCTGGGGAATTGTGGAATCGGTAACCATCGCGGCATTGGTCACTTTGATCGAACTCCTGGGTCTGGGCCTGGTGCTCGCGGTAGCCGGCGATAATCTGTTCACTATCCCTGACCGGCTGCCGGAACTGCTTCCGCCGATGGACCCGGTAATCTGGCAAGGCATCATGCTGGGTGCGTTCCTTGCGTTTTATGCCTTCGTTGGTTTTGAAGACATGGTCAATGTGGCCGAAGAGGTCAGAAACCCGGTGCGCAATGTCCCCCTGGCTATCCTGCTCGCACTCGGGATCACAACACTCCTGTATGCTGCGGTCAGTCTTGCTGCCATTCTGACGGTGGCGCCGGAACAGCTTGCGGCCAGTAACGCGCCACTGGCAACGGTCTACGAACAGGCCACCGGCAGCAAACCCGTGGTCCTCAGTATCATCAGCATCTTTGCGGTGGTGAATGGCGCACTCATCCAGATCATTATGAGCTCACGCATTCTTTACGGCATGAGCCGGCAGGGCTGGCTCCCTGCCCTGTTTGGCCGGGTCTGGAGCACAACACAAACGCCGGTGGCTGCCACCGTCGCGGCTGCCGCTACCGTGCTGGTGCTGGCGCTCTGGCTGCCACTCGTGACACTGGCAAAGTCGACGAGTTTTCTGGTACTGATTGTCTTCACCCTTATGAACCTGTCGTTACTGCGCATCAAGTTGCGTGATCCCCACCCCGAAGGCATACGCGTGGTTCCTCAATGGGTACCGGCAGGCGGCATCATCGCGAGTCTTGGCTTGCTCCTGTTTCAGCTATACGCCGGCTAGGGCCAGATACCGCGTAACAGCGTGGCTTCTGTCACACGTTCGATGGCGATAGCCAGGGCTATGGTACGAAAATCCGGGATGTCCTCGCTCGCAGTGTCCGCTGTTTCTGCATCTTCGGGTGATTGTTCGCCGACTACATAGGATTGCCAGCGGTTAAAGACGGTGTCCACCGCTATGCTCATGCTGGACTGGAGCTTTGCGTCGACCTGTTCAGCATCCCACTGCTCGTTTGCCTGGTTTTGCACCCACTCGTAGTAGCTCACGGTGACGCCACCGGCATTGGCCACAATGTCCGGCAAGACGTAAATGCCCCGCTTTTTCAGCACCTCGTCGGCGGCCGGTGTGGTCGGATTATTAGCACCTTCAACGATCAAACTGGCCTTGATATTGCCCGCGTTACCGGCATGGATCTGGTAACCCAGCGCGGCTGGCATCAGGATGTCGCATTCGAGTTCGAGTAACTCTGCGTTGGTGATTGTCATCGTGTCCGGCATGCCGACTACCGTGCCATGTTCCGACTTGAACGCCTCGACATCAGACGGGTCGAGTCCTGCCTCACGATAGACGCCACCCTGGCTGTCACTGATGGCGATAATCCTTGCGCCATCGCGGAAAAACGCCTTTGCGGCCATTGCGCCGACATCGCCAAACCCCTGTATCGCCACGTGCGCCCCGGCGAGATCCTGCTGCCCCGGTATCAGCGCCTTGGACAAAAAACGCCTGGCCGCATACACACAGCCGTACCCTGTGGCTTCATGACGCCACCAGGACCCGCCCATGCCTATCGGTTTGCCGGTCACTACCGGGCGGTTGTTATGGTTGGGATGAAGTACATCATAGGTGTCGAAGATCCAGGCCATGGTCTGTTCGTTGGTGTACAGGTCGGGCGCCGGAATATCGGTGTAGGGCCCGATCACGTCAGCCATCTCGGCGGTAAAGCGCCGGGTAATGCGCCTGAGTTCACTTTCAGTGAGATTTTTCACATCACACACCACACCGCCCTTGGCACCGCCGAAGGGAATATTCACCAGCGCGCATTTCCAGGTCATCAGCTTCGCCAGCGATATCACCTCTTCCATGGTGACATCGGGGTGGTAACGTATGCCGCCCTTGCCGGGTCCGAAAACGCGATTGTGAACTACGCGATACGCCTGGAAGGTTTCCACCGATCCGTCGTCCAGCTCGACGGGAAAATTTATAACGTTGATCCGCTTCGGTTGTTTGAGAAAATCAACCAGGCCTTTTTTCAGGTGCTGAATAAGGTGCGTGGCCTTCTCGAACTGTTGCTCGCTGATAACGACTGGATCGAAACTTTCCTCGTCTGCCTGGTTGTCGGTTTGCTTGTCTGACATCAGCCGCTGGCCCTCTCCTGTTCAGTATGAACCCGATTATAGTGGAGTAAGCTGTGGCCAGAGCACATTTTTCCCTAATATAGCCTGAGTGCCCCCGGCATCTGCTCCACGCAACAACAAAGGGCCTGCCTGGTTGGTATACTTACAGCATACTTCGAGTCCTATGGCGAGACAGATCATGAAAATACTGATGAAGGCAGGTGTACTAGGCCTGTTTTTTCTCACTGGCTGCAGCACCCTGACCGTGCAGAGCGACTATGAAACCACATATGATTTTTCGACCCTCAGAACCTATGCATGGCTCGAGAGTAAAGTGCCCAGCAAGGATATCCGCATCAATAACAGCCTGATCATCAACCGGGTTATGAATGCGGTTAACAGTAACCTGCAATCCAGGGGCTATACACTGGTAGACAAGGATAAGGCCGACTTCCATGTGAACTGGTTTGGCGGCATTGAAAACAAGATACGCCAGGAAACCATTAATACCTTCTACGGGGACATGGGTTACGATTCTCGCAACTGGGGCTATAGAGGCTACTGGCCTGGCATCCGGACTTATACTTTCGAATACCAGCAAGGCACACTGATCATCGATATCGCTGACAGTAACAGCAAGCAGTTGATATGGCGTGGCACAGGCCGGGAATACCTGGAAGAGAACAGAACCCCTGAACAGATCACGGAAGGTATAAACACTACCGTTACTGCGATCCTGAATCGCTTCCCTCCCGACACCGTCAAGGCGCCAGACGCTCAATAACCCACTGCGCGTTTTCGTTCAGGCGATAAATGAAACGATCGTGCAAGCGACTGTCTCTGGCCTGCCAGAACTCGACGGTCTCCGGTGAGACCCGATAACCACCCCAGAAAGATGGCAGCGGGATCTCTCCGTCCAGAAACTTGTGCTTCATCTGGTCGAACATGCCGTCGAGAATAGCGCGCGATTTGATCACCTTGCTTTGATGTGAAGCCCAGGCGCCAATCTGGCTGCCGCGCGGCCGGGTTGCAAAATAGCCCACCGATTCGGCCGTGGGTATTTTTTCCGCCGTGCCGGTCACTTTCACCTGCCGCCCCAGTTCCTGCCAGGGAAATAGCAGGCTCACCCTGCTGTTAGCCGCGATCTGTGCCGCTTTACGGCTGGAATAATTGGTGAAAAACACGAAACCTTTTTCGTCAAACAACTTTAGCAGGACCATACGCTGCCAGGGCTGACCCTGCGCATCAACTGTTGCCAGCGACATTGCTCCCGGTTCAGCACTTTCGGTCTCGATCGTCTGCGCATACCATTGTTCGAACTGTTTAACCGGATCAGCATCCAGATCTGCCCTGACCAGCCCTTTCGCCATTAACTCACGACGCAATGTCTCGCTGTTCATAGATAAAACACCACCTGTAATTTGTTTCTTATCGTTTCAGGGTACTAAAAAACAAAGCGGAAGGCACAATTAACCATCCGTACTTGCGTGCCAGTACTGGTGAGCGAATAATCACGCCCCTGATTTCGTACACACATTAAGTATCTGGAGGTAAGACCCGGTGCCAAGCAAGATGTTGATTATGATGACCAGTGGCCCTGATACACCAACACGGCTGGGAACACCGTTTCATCAGGCCATGACCGCCGTGGCACTGGATGCCGAAGAGGTCACTATCGTATTTACAATGGAAGGCACCCGTTTGCTGGAGAAAGGTGTGGCGGAAAACGTATATGCCAAACAAGGCTCTGGTAGCAGCGTCTACGAATCCATTCAAAACGCCAAGGCGTGTGACGTCAATATGTACGTATGTCCGTCATCGCTGGAGCTGCATGACCTTACACTGGAAGACTGTATTCCCGAACTCGACGGCGCCATGGGTGCGGCAGGTTATGCCACCATGGGGTTACAGGATGACGTAGTGGTATTCTGCTACTAGCGAGGGCTGAGCCCTACTTTAACGCCGGGTGATCCTTGGGCAGTTGCTTGGAAACCCAGATCGCCAGGCGGTGTCGCATGGACTTCTGGGAAACCTGTTCCTCCGGCAGGGGCTGGATCAGTTTGTCATGTACCAGCAACCGGTATATGTACTCGATCTTGGCCGTTGCCGAGTCTGTCGGCTCGAACTCCACCACCCCACGCTCCTCGCCGTACGCCACGCCGGCGCGAATCGCTTCCTTAACCAGTTCGGCTTCGTGCTTTAGTTTTTTCACGGATTCACGGGTTCCCTGTATCGGCTTGATGCTGGAACATCGGTCATAAATGGAATTGGCCCAGTTTAACGCTGAATTCTCCCACTTCCTACGGCCGCGGAACTTTTTCTCCGTTAATCATCGATCAACAGGTGGCCCAGGTAGGCGAAAATGCCAATCATGATACCGGTAAGAAACTGGGCGTGTACCAGGTAGGCGAGCTTTTTCAACTCCCTGGGAGAATAGCGCCAGGAGAGAAACAGACCGAACAGGCCCTGCCAGACGACCAGTGCAAGCACTGCGGGGAAAAACAGAATGTGCATGGGCAGGCCCATTAGCCCGATATGTACCAGGATGATAGCGACGGTAGCGATGCCGACATAAATGTGGGTACGATCCAGCAGGCTCAGCAAGTGCTGCATACCCGGCGCACTGAGCGGTTGCGAGTAGTCGGGCAATATTCGACGCGCGATCGGGCCCTTGCCGACAACCAGTTTCAACAAGGTACGTGCATAGATAAACAGCAAGGCCCACAGACCCACCTCGCCGAAGCCTTCACCGATTTCACTCAGAATGGTTTCGTTTTCGGGGACCGGCGGGTAGGTGTTGTTAACGTAGATAAAGTAGATGAGCGACACCGACAGCACTATCGCGGTGTAAACCAGCACCCCTTTGATACTCTTTATAACTGCCATATTCCTGCGCCACCCGACTGAGGAGATGCAGGGATTATAGCTCGCCTGGGCGATAGTTCCTTGAGGTGGATCAGGGTGAGACAGGTTTTCCCCACAGCGTTTCCACACGCGCATCACGCCCGCAATTGTAACGGTAGAA
>Ga0316189_10003090_pt1 | contig 16205 bp, 15 predicted proteins | sample LowCovwburrow_MG_FD_204930 | JGI IMG/M metagenome (GOLD analysis project Ga0316189, IMG submission 204930) | Coastal sediment microbial communities from Maine, United States - Lowes Cove worm burrow | ecosystem: Environmental > Aquatic > Marine > Coastal > Sediment | place: USA: Maine... | reverse complement strand
ACGAGGTCCAAAATTCCAAACATTAGCTTCCCGGTATAGATGGGTTCTAAGGGAATTTTAGTCTTTTGCCTAAAATCATTTATAAAATGGACTAGTTCCGCGGTTACCTTGGCATAGCCCCCAAAATGATAATCATTATGCAATTTCCAATTTTTCTTCGGGGTAAATTTACGAATATCTTCCTTTAAAAAATCCCCTTTGAGCGCAGGGAACCCGAAAACTTGTTGTTCCGGATATAAAGAATTGATGATTCCGGCCAAGGTTCCACCCGTTCCAACGGAGCAACAAACAACATTAAATTCAGTATCCGATGTACTTAATATTTCTTCGCAGCCCTTTATAGCCAAGGTGTTTGTCCCTCCCTCTGGAAGAAGATAAAACGGACCAAACTCCGCTTCTAAACTTTTTATAAAGGATGGATTTTCCTTTTTGTGATAGTCGCTCCTAGAAATGAAATTAAGCCGCATTCCATGGTTATGGGCCGATTTTAACGTGGGATTATCGTTCCATTTTTCAGAAAGTTCATTCCCTCGGATTATGCCAATAGTTTTAAAACCATGCTTTTTTCCGGCATATGCCGTTGCGGCGATATGGTTCGAAAAAGCGCCCCCAAAAGTCAAGAGGGTATCAAAACCTCGGGTTTTTGCTTCGATAAGATTGTATTTCAGTTTACGGAACTTGTTGCCCGAGACCAACGGATGCATCAAATCTTCCCTTTTAATAACTAGGGAAACGTTTTTTTTGGTAAGTAACGGAAGGTGTATTTCTTGATTTTCTGTCTGTTCTTGCATGACCACATTTGGTGGGGACTATTGCTTCCAAATATATTTAATAAAGCTAAAAGCCCTACGTTCTATCGGATAATCGAGATTTTTTTCGTTGCTATAAGCTTCGCGTTCAAAACTGATGTTTTGATAAGCTTTATAACTATCAAGATAGATTGCAGTTCGTATAAGCCATTCGGAGATATAAAAAATATAAAAGAAAACGACCAGCAATTCTTGTTGCTGCTTGAGATGTATTTTCTCGTGGTTAATCAATACGATATCTTCTTTAAGCGTATCGTGCTTTAAAAAAATAAAGGGCCAAAGCGACAGCCCAACGTAGTTCTTATAAAAAAAATGTTTAAAGACTAAGACCATAATCAAAGATTTAAACGGTTACTCACAAAGTTAATTGTTAGTTGGCCGCTATATTCGATAACACAACTTTTTTGCCAACAATTGTAATCATTCGTTAAAATCACTTTAAATACCCACAAAATGTACGTTTTTGAAACTACCTTTGGTCTCTTATTAATAAAATGCATTGATTTTCAGAATGTTATTCGGTTATCATACAACCATGTTACTGGCTTGACGATCAATAAATTTAATAACTTAAACCAAATGAAAAAAATCATTCCCTTGGAAGAAGGTGATTTTTACCTTTCAGAAGAAGGCTATAAGGTTTTTACCAAACAGTACCATCTCAAAAGAGGATATTGCTGCGAAAGTGGCTGTAGGCACTGCCCTTATGGATATGATGTAAAGCGAAATCAACAATAAAACCAGTAGCTCTTCGGCATGGTTTTTGAGACTTAATTTTAGATATAAAACGTATTAGCTTCCAAATAAAAAATTTAGTTATGAAAAAGATTAAACTGTTGGCCGTACCGATGCTCGTGTTGCTTTTCTTAAGCTCTTGTAGCTCGGTTAGCGTGCTATCCGATTACGACAAAGAAGCGAATTTTGGCTCTTATAAATCATATGCCTTCTACAAAACAGGTATCGATAAGGCCCAAATTTCCGACTTGGACAAGAAACGCATCTTACGGGCAATTGAAGCCGAAATGGCCAATCGTGGATTCGTGAAATCTGAAAATCCCGATTTATTGGTCGCCATATTCACAAAGGAAAAAAAAGAAGTCGATATCTACAACAACAACATAGGCTGGGGCTGGGGCGGCTGGGGCTGGGGCCCAGGCTATGGCTGGGGCTGGGGTCCGGGTTGGGGTGGTGCTGGCTGGGGCGGTAGTCAAGTAAGCACCAGTACCGAAGGTTCTCTTTATATCGATCTGGTCGACGCAAAAAGTAGGCAGCTGGTCTGGCAAGGCAAGGGTGTCGGTAATATCAACAACATTAAAAATATTGAAAAGAAAGAAGCCCGTATTCGAGAATTCGTTTCTGAGATATTGATGCAGTATCCACCAAATGCAGTAGCTGCGCGATAGCATCCTCCTTTTAAGAAATGCATTATCCAAAGTTAAATAGGCCCGCTATCTTTTAGTAGCGGGCTTTTTTATATACTGGACTTACATTTTCATATTTAGGGAAGCGAAATATCTTTCGAGAATATTCAAAAAAGCTGGTTGGGCAACTGCTAGCTAGAGACTTATCTTGGGCAATTAACCTAACGTTTTTCTTGAAATTTTTCTCAAGATTCCTACGGCGTCGGAAAGACAAACTTACCTGGGTTTACATAAAAACAACCTCTCCGCTTTTTCGTAACTTCACAAATACATTAATTCATTATGTCATACCAAAGTAATCCCGTTTTAGACAAGCTACCCAAGCATTTACGACAGTACATTAAACCCCAAGATTACGCTGACTATTCGGCTATTGACCAAGCGGTTTGGCGCTATGTAATGCGCAAAAATGTGGACTACTTGAACGATGTGGCACATAAATCTTATTTAGAGGGATTACAGAAAACGGGTATTTCGATCGATCACATTCCAAATATGTACGGGATGAACCGAATCTTAAAAGAAATCGGTTGGGCCGCCGTGGCCGTTGATGGTTTTATTCCGCCCTCTGCATTTATGGAATTTCAGGCCTACAATGTTTTGGTCATCGCATCCGACATCCGTCAATTAGAACATATCGAATATACCCCTGCTCCCGATATCATTCACGAGGGTGCCGGGCATGCACCCATTATCGCCAATCCGGAATATGCGGAATACCTACGAAGATTCGGTGAAATAGGCTGTAAGGCCATATCGAACTCAAAAGATTTTGAACTGTACGACGCAGTGCGCCATCTTTCCATCATCAAGGAAGCTGCAGGAACTCCCAGAGAAGAAATAGATAAGGCCGAAAAAAAAATCGAAGAACTTCAGCTAAATATGGGCGAGCCTAGCGAAATAGCATTAATCCGAAATCTGCATTGGTGGACGGTCGAATACGGACTGATAGGCACACCTGAAAATCCAAAAATTTACGGAGCCGGATTGCTCTCGTCAATCGGCGAAAGTGCCTGGTGCATGACCGACAAGGTAAAAAAAATGCCCTATTCCATAGCTGCGGCTTATACCTCATTCGATATTACCCAGCCACAGCCACAACTTTTTGTTACGCCCAATTTTGCTTTTCTGAGCCAAGTGTTGGAAGATTTTGCCAATACCATGGCCTTACGAAAAGGTGGCCTGAGCGGAATAAAAAAACTTATAGCATCAAAAGAATTGGGTACCATCGAACTCAGCACCGGATTACAGATATCCGGAAACTTCGATAGCGTTATCGAATATGAGGGCAATCCTGTGTTTTTTCAAACTATAGAAAATACTGCACTCGCATATCGCGAAAGAGAATTAGTTGGCCATGGTACGAAAAGACATGCCGATGGCTTTGGTTCCCCGCTAGGAAAATTAAAGGGCATCAATATTGCAATTGAAGACATGAGTCCTCGTGACCTGAAAGCCTATAATATCTACGAGGGTCAAACCGTATCACTAGAGTTCGAAGGGGGTATAAAAATAACTGGAAAAATCATAACCGGAACGCGTAATCTAAGAGGGGAAATTATTCTGGTCACTTTTAAAAACTGTGTCGTCAGCTATAAAGAAAAGGTCTTATTTGAATCTGAGGAAGAATTATACAACATGGCCGTTGGACAAGAAATCGTTTCGGCTTTCAATGGCCCCGCCGATCTTTCTAGTTTCGAATTGGTTACCCACTCGATTTCATCCACATCACAAAAAATCGAAATGTCAGAAGAGCAAATAAAACTCGAACAATATTACGAGCAGATACGCCATTTTAGGGAAGGAAAAAACACAACCATTTCAAGACATAAGGTATTCGAGGCAGTCGTAGCAAACTATTCCAATGATTGGCTATTATCGGTTGAACTGTACGAACTTGCCAAGTCGAACGGAGATACAGACTTTGCCCAAGAAATCGCTGCACATTTGGAAACCGTAAAATTGAAAAACCCAAAATTAGGGCACTTGATTGATGATGGGTTAGGCCAAGTAAATATGACCTTTCAATCAGAGAAAACGGAATAAAATCCGTAAATTTCTTTTTACAATCAAACCTATTGACCATGAAAGTCCGATATTTTATCATCTTTATTTTCAGTTCCGTTATGGCTCTTGCTCAATTCGAGCCCAATTATGATGAAGCCAAGGTGCCCAAATATATTTTACCTGATGTGCTCACCACATTTAGCGGGGAAGCCATTAGCGGTGTTAAGGATTGGGAAGAAAAACGTAGGCCCGAAATAATTCAATTCTTCGAAAATCAGATATACGGTAAAGTACCTGGAAAGTTGGACGAATTCTCTTATAAACTATTAGAACAAAGCGACGATGCATTTAACGGCAAGGCTCGCCGCAAACAAGTGGCGGTTAGCCTCAAAAAAAACAACCGGGTCCTTGATTTTAATATCCTCATCTACCTGCCCAAGGGGAATATAAATGCACCCGTTTTTCTTGGGTATAACTTCTACGGAAACCATACCGTAACTTCGGACCCCGACGTACTAATCACCAATGCTTGGACAAGAAATAATGATGAATTTGGGATATCGAACAATAAGGCAACAGAACGTTCACGTGGTATACGAACCAACAGATGGGCCATAGAAAAAATGCTCAATAACGGTTTTGGGCTGGCAACAATCTACTACGGCGAGGTAGACCCAGATAAAAATGATTTTTCAGATGGCCTGCACGCACTATTCTATAAAGAAGGGCAAGAACAGCCAAAAACGAATGAATGGGGAAGCATATCGGCATGGGCCTTTGGGTTAAGTCGCGCCATGGATTACCTCGAAAACGATGTCGACGTGTCGAAAGTCATCGTATTCGGCCATTCAAGATTGGGGAAGGCTTCGCTGTGGGCAGGTGTAACAGACGCCAGATTTGCAGGTGTAATCAGTAATGATTCGGGCTGTGGTGGAGCCGCACTCTCAAAACGAAAGTTTGGTGAAACCGTTGGGCGCATCAATAGTTCTTTCCCACATTGGTTTTCTGATAGTTTCGAAAAATACAGTGAAAATGAGAAGACCTTACCGGTCGACCAACATCAACTATTAGCTTTGATAGCCCCAAGACCTTTATATGTGGCAAGTGCCGTTGAAGATGAATGGGCTGATCCCAGAGGCGAATTTCTTTCTACTCATCATGCCTCTTCGGCCTATAATTTATATGGAAAAACCGGGATAACAACACCGAAGATGCCGGCCGTAGACCAACCGATTCAAAATACGGTCGCCTATCACATAAGAAGCGGAGGGCACGACGTAACTGATTATGACTGGGAGCAATATCTGCGCTGGGCGAAAACTTTTGTGGAATAACTTCCTTTTTTCAAAGGCAGTCGCTTCGCTAGCTCACTCTAGACTTAAGAAACTTGATTTGCCCGTTATGGTTCGATTCGTGTTCCACTACATGAAACCATTTACAGTAGTTGTTTGTTAGTTGGCCGTCAAACCCTTTGGTAGACTCCATTAACCAATTATCCTCTCTGTTCTTGAGTTCTTTAAGCGAAAAACCCCTTACCTCAGCCAATTTGTCAAGGTAGTACGATAATGGTTTCCCTTTGAACATTTGTCTTCCCTTATCGCCAAGACTACTAGCAGCATCCCATTCGGCACCAGATACCCCAAAACTAAGATCACTTTTAGAAATTCCGCTAAGTGTTTTAATCTGATAATACCTTTCTGTTCCTGCCAAATGCATGAGCATGGCACCAACGGAGTTAGACTTCTCATCCAACAAAAAATCGATGTCTTTTTGCGAAAGACCTTCTACCGAACCTAATACAACCCAACGCATCCAATCCATCATCGAGACCAAAAAACTGATTTGATTGGTATAGCCTTCCCGTTTGCCAAATTGATGAATATTTTCTCCATCCGATATTGGTGTCGTCGCTGCAAAATTGATGCCTGGCATCAACAGACCCGCACCTAAAAGTCCCGATGTTCTGATGAAATCCCTTCTGTTGTTAGTTGTTTCAGCTAGTTTCATATTTTTGAGTTTTAAGGGAATGTAGAAACATTCCGTCAATATAAAATATATTTTACGATAGTTTAACGAAATAAAAATTTGGAAATCAGTCTTTTAACAGGATATTTTCCAGGTTCTGGTCAACGACTTCATCGTTGTATGCTAGTGTCCATCCCATGGAATTTGTGAGAATATAAAATTTATGTAGTTCGCTAAGCAGACGGTTTTGGGCGTTCGCTTTTAAGGATGAAGCTTCCACCTTTTTCATAAGGGAAGCGTTTATGTTCTTCTTAATCTTATTATAATCTGACGCCTCGAACATGTTCAAATAATCAGAAGTCACATCGTAATATTCAAAATCGGGATTAATCTTTACCTCCGGTTCGGGTATGCTATTGATTCGTAAAGTCTTAGTCAATTCATCGACTTCAAAATCGATTTTTGACAAGTCGTAAGCTATAGTAACATCTGCATTTACAACTACCAATGCTTTCTTTTCTGCTGAAATAAAAGGCCCAAAAAGCATTTTTGAATCTTTGTAATTATAGACTTCAGCAAAATGGCCTTCCGTAACGATCAGTTTCGATACGTTATCGATCTGTTGTTGTATCAGCATGGAGTTTTCCTGAAGTATGGATTTTTCTTCTTTATCTTCTGAACACGAACGGAAAACAAATACAACTGCCAATGTAACGATTACGCCAACAAAGACTTTTTTCATGGGATTAAGTTACAATACATATTTAAGATTAGGGAGACATTAACCGCAAACTAACTCCTAAAACTCCCATTATCAAATTCCATAAAATGATATTGCTGTTGCAGATTTATGATTTTCGTTTCAAGCGATTTCATGAATCTCTGGTGTTGCGCCGTATCGCGATGGAACGGACGGTGCCTAAGGCCTTTTTGAATAGTATCTACTTCGATTATTGTTTTATGGGACTCCTCTGAGATCCATACCTTTTTAAACTTCTCCCAAATATAATCTATGGCAAGTTTGTTGGGGTGAACCATATCTTGTTCGTAGAAACGGTAATCTCTTAGTTCATCCATTTGCAATTCGTAGGAAGGAAAATACCCTTCGACTGCGCTCAGGGTGACTGATTTTTCAATAACTTCATGAACGGCGGTAATCAAATGTGCTTTGCTTCGTTGGTTTTCAACAAAACCATCTTTGAGGTGCCGCACTGGAGAAATCGTGAAAATAATTTGGGATTCTTTGTTTACAGATTGAACGTGTTCAATAACGGCCTGCAAACCCGTAACGATTTCATCGATAGAGAGCAACTCTTTTGAAAAGTCCTTTTGTGGCACTTTATGACAGTTCGCCACGATTTTACCAGAAGCTAAATGGCGATAGGCCCAAGCCGTTCCTAAGGTGATGATAATGTGGCTCGATTGTATGATTTGATGCAAGGTCGCTTTCAAACTATCGTTAAGCTTTTTGATAAGGTCTTCTTCTGATGTATCGCTCAAATCGGAATGCGCATCGAAACACTGCCAACGTTCGTTGAAATAGAAAACATCGGTGCTGGTGTATTGCTTTTTGCGAATGGCACGCTCAATCAAATTTTCGATAGCCTGAGGATGAAACAATATCCCAAATGGGTTCTGTAAAGTCCGGAATTTGAAATACTCCAGTTTCCTTCCTATGTTTTCCGAAAAACAAGAACCCAAAAGTAGTAATTGACTATTGTAATCAATTTGATTAGGTGTGGCAGTTATCGGGATTTTGGTCTGGAGTTTCATTTCATCATTCTGTTTTACACCTACAGGGCAACCTCGTCCGTCTGCAATACCTTGCAGGTCAATTCAAGTCGAAAACCTGCAACGTCTTTTCTCGACCTTGTAAATATGAATCGAAGCGTTCTATTTCAGATAGTCTTTCGCCTTCTCCAAAGCTTCGTTAATCCCATCGGGATTCTTACCTCCTGCAGTGGCAAAAAATGGTTGTCCACCACCGCCACCATGAATATATTTGCCCAGCTCGCGGACAATAGTACCTGCATTCAAGCCTTTTTCTGTAACCAATTTTTTGGAGATATAACAGGAGAGCAAGGCTTTACCACTCTGCTCCGCACCAAATAACAGAAACAAGTTATCTTGATTGTTGCCCATTTCAAAGGAAAGGTCTTTGATTCCGCTAGCATCCAAATCAACTTTTGTGGCCAAGAATTGGATTCCGTTGACTTCTTCGAGCTCTTGCTGTAGTTCGCCTTTTAAATTTTTGGCCTTATCCTTTAACAGGTTCTCGACCTCCTTTTTTAATTTAGCATTCTCTTCTTGTAAAGACCTTACGGCTTTTACGGGGTCTTGCGCATTGTTCAGTACATTTTTGACTTGAGAAAGCACAGTTTCACCTTGTTCATAATATTCCTTTACCGCATCGGAAGTGATGGCTTCGATACGACGAATTCCCGCAGCGACCGCCCCTTCCGATTTTATTTTAAAGTGCCAAATATCAGATGTGTTTTTGACATGTGTTCCACCGCATAATTCAATGGACTGTCCAAAACGAACGGTACGTACGGCATCGCCATATTTTTCTCCGAAAAGGGCCATAGCACCTTGTTCAAGAGCTTCTTTCATCGGTACGTTTCTATTTTCCTGAAAAGGTAATTGCCCCTCAATTCGTGCATTGACAAAATTCTCTACCTCCCGAATTTCTTTAACCGTTAGTTTTGAAAAATGAGAAAAATCAAAACGCAAATATTTTGAATGTACCGCAGAACCTTTTTGTTCTACGTGAGTGCCTAAGATTTCCCGAAGTGCTTGGTGCAATAGATGTGTAGCTGTATGATTAGCCTCGGTGCGGTGACGCTGCTTTTTGTCAACAACGGCCTTGAAGGTTTCATTCAGGTTTTTTGGTAGGTTCTTGGCAAAATGGATGATTTCGTTGTTCTCTTTTTTCGTATCTAGAATATAGACTACATCACCATTAGGTACTTCGAGGTAACCCTTATCCCCTACTTGTCCTCCCCCCTCGGGATAAAAAGGAGTAAGATTGAATACCAATTGATACTGTTCACCTGCTTTCTTTGAGGTAACTTTTCGGTATTTCATTAATTTTACATGGGCTTCCAACACATCGTAACCGACAAATTCTTTTTGTACGTCGTCAGAGATAACCACCCAATCTTCCTTCGAAATTTCGGAGGCGGATTTTGAACGGTTCTTCTGCTCCAGCATCGCCTTTTGAAAGCCCTTGTCATCCAAGGAATACCCTTTTTCCGACAAGATCAATGCGGTCAAATCGATGGGGAATCCGTACGTATCATAGAGTTCAAAAGCCCTTCTACCATTGACTTCAGTTCCTTTTGTATTTGAGATAACCTGATCCAATAGTACAAGACCATGTTCTAAAGTATTCAAAAAAGAGTGCTCCTCTTCTTTAATTACATTTTCTATGAGTTGCCGTTGTTCTTTTAATTCGGGAAAAGCATTGCCCATTGAATCGGTCAAGACGTTTACCAAACGGAACATAAACGGCCCTTTGGTATTGAGAAAAGTGAAACCATAACGAATCGCGCGTCGCAAAATTCTCCGAATTACATAGCCCGCACCGGTATTACTTGGCAATTGCCCATCGGCAATCGAAAAAGATACGGCTCGAATATGGTCTGCGATTACCCGAATGGCAATATCGGTTTCTTCCTGTTTACCATATTTATAGTTCGTAATCGTTTCAATTTCACGGATAATAGGTCGAAAGACATCGGTGTCATAATTTGATTTTACGCCTTGCAGCACCATACATAGACGTTCAAAACCCATACCTGTATCAACATGTTTGGCCGGCAGCGTTTCCAGTTTTCCGTTGGCCTTGCGGTTGTATTGCATGAAAACCAAGTTCCATATTTCCACTACTAACGGGTGGTCTTGGTTCACCAGGGAGGCCCCTGGAACTTTAGCTTTTTCCTCTTTTGAACGAATATCGACATGTATTTCGGAACAAGGACCACATGGCCCCTGGTCGCCCATTTCCCAGAAATTATCCTTTTTACTGCCCAAGATGATACAATCTTCTGGTACGATGGCCTTCCAAAGGTCGAATGCCTCTTTGTCCATTTCAAGGTTATCAGTATCATCGCTTCCTTCAAAGACAGATACATACAGGCTTTCCTTATCGATGTCTAGAACTTTGGTCAACAGTTCCCAAGCCCATTTAATAGCATCTTCCTTGAAGTAGTCCCCAAAACTCCAATTGCCCAACATTTCGAACATGGTATGGTGGTAAGTGTCCTTTCCAACTTCTTCCAAATCATTATGCTTACCGCTCACACGCAAACATTTCTGGGTATCGGCCACACGAGAATTTTTTGCGACGCTATTTCCTAAAAAGAATTCCTTGAACTGGTTCATACCCGCATTGGTAAACAATAAGGTAGGGTCATCTTTGATAACCATAGGAGCAGATGGTACAATTTTGTGGCCTTTTTCCTTAAAAAAATTTAAGAATTGCGTCCGGATATCCTTGGAGGTCATAGAAAATTATAAGGTTTTGTAAATTTCAACGTTTTAAAGGAAACTATTTTTATATTTGTTCTACCTGTTAAAACGCCACAAAAATAGGATAAAATACATTCATGTCTAAGGTAAAGTACTATTACGATCCCGATACGCTCTCGTATCGGAAGATAGAGCCGAAGAAATCTCGGCGTTACCGTAATATTGCCTTTTTTGTCTTAGGTTCTTTCCTTTTCGGCCTGTTATCCTTGGTACTTCTGATGAACACCAATCTAATCAATACGCCAAGAGAACTTTCATTGCAACGTGAGGTGAAGAACTACGAACTGCAATTCGAGCTTTTGAACCGGAAAATGGGTCAAATTGAAGAGGTCTTGGCAAATGTTGAAGACCGCGATAATAACATCTATCGGTTATATTTTGAGGCCAATCCTATTCCCGAAGAACAGCGACGTGCGGGTTTTGGGGGTATTAATCGTTATAAATCTTTGGAAGGCTTCAACAATTCAGAGATGGTTATCGCAACCACAAAACGCCTTGATATCATCAAGAAACAAATGTCGATTCAGTCAAAATCACTCGACGAGATTACCAAACTGGCCGAGGAAAAGGAAAAGCTTTTGATGGCCATTCCGGCAATTCAACCCATCAATAACGAAAATTTAAGGCATATGGCTTCGGGTTACGGCTGGCGGTCAGATCCATTTACCAAGGCCCGTAAAATGCATCGTGGTATGGATTTCTCCGCTGCTAAAGGTACACCCATCTACGCGCCAGGTGACGGAGTAGTAATACGCGCCGATAACGGTTCGTCAGGTTACGGAAAGCACATTCGCATAGACCATGGATATGGCTATAAGACGCTTTACGGACATTTGAGCAAATACAACGTTAAAAAGAGGCAAAAGGTAAAACGTGGTGATCTTATCGGTTTTGTTGGAAATACAGGACGATCAGAAGCCCCGCACCTGCATTATGAGGTCTGGAAAGATGGAGAACGCATTAACCCCATTAACTTCTACTATGGAAGTCTCTCCCCCGAAGAATTCAAGAATATGCTGAAATACGCCGCACAAGAAAACCAATCTTTGGACTAATGCAAGTAGAACTTCCCGAAAAAAGATATTATGGTATTGGCGAAGTTGCCAAGGCCTTTGAGGTAAACACGTCTTTAATCCGCTTTTGGGAAAAGGAGTTCGATGCCCTTAAACCGAAAAAGAATGCTAAAGGCAATCGAAAATTTACGCCACAAGACATTATCAACCTTAAACTTATCTACCACTTGGTAAAAGAGCGTGGTTTTACCCTCGAAGGGGCAAAGACACACCTTAAAGAAAACCGGCAAATGGCCCTCGATAATTTTGAGATCATCGATAAATTAGAGCGTATCAAGATCCAACTTATAAAAATTAAGGAACAACTGTAACGTATTTCACTATTCATTGTCTAATAAGTCAATGTTCTTTGAAGCGCTTGATATAAGCTTCTTCACATTTACTATCTAACTTAATACTCTAAAAAATGAAAAAAGGATTAATCGTATTAATCGTACTTGGGGTCATTGTATTCGGCCTATATCAGTGGGCGGTCGGTTTTAACAACACCGCCGTAGAATTTGAAGCCGATGCTAAAACGGCCTGGTCAAACGTCGAAAGCGCTTACCAAAGAAGAAATGACCTTATAGGCAACTTGGTAAAAACGGTACAAGGCGCGGCCGATTTCGAACGAGGCACATTGACCGACGTAATCGAAGCACGGGCCAAAGCAACCGCAACGAATATCGACGCCAACAATCTTACTGCCGATAACATGGCCGCTTTTCAACAGGCCCAAAGCGGACTCACAGGAGCACTTAGTAAATTGATGGTCGTTGTCGAACGTTACCCAGAACTGAAAGCAAACCAGAACTTTCTTGAATTACAATCGCAACTTGAAGGCACGGAGAATCGCATCAACGTAGAGAGAAACCGCTATAACGAGGCCGTAAATATATATGATGTACACACGACGAAATTTCCGGGCAAGCTTTTAGCGAGTCTTTTCGGTTTCGATGAAATGGCACGTTACAAGGCCGATGCAGGTTCAGAAAATGCACCCGATGTAAACTTTGACTTCGAATAAAATGTCAAAGGTCGAAGCATTTCTATCGCCGGAAGAAGAGCAAGATATTGTCAAGGCCATTCTAGCAGCCGAGAAAAATACTTCGGGCGAAATTCGTGTACATATTGAGTCACATACGCGATTAGACCCCATGGAAAGGGCTAAAGAGGTATTCTATTTGCTAAAAATGGACAATACCAAGGATGAGAATGGCGTATTGATCTATGTCGCCGTAAGCGATAAGAAATTCGCCATATGCGGTGACCGGGGCATCAATAATGTAGTACCCGATGGTTTTTGGGATTCTACAAGAAATGCTATTCAAATCCAATTCAAAAAAAGTAATTTCAAACAAGGTATCGTCGATGGAATTTTAGAAGCTGGAAGGGAACTGGAAGCGCATTTTCCATGGCGACACGGTGATAAAAACGAACTAAGCAATGAAGTATCTAAAGGGTAGTGTACTTGTTGGTTTTCTATGTTGGTTCGGCTTCGCTCAGGCACAGTTTGAAATTCCTGAAAAACCTTCGAAACAGACCAGTGTTTACGATTATATCGATTTGCTCTCTACAGGCCAGGAAAAAGCTTTAGAGCAAAAACTTATACGTTATTCCGATAGTACTTCTACCCAAATCGTTGTAGCAATAATCAGTTCAACGGAAGGTGAAAACATCAACTTTTTAGGTGCACAATGGGGCCAAAAATGGGGCATTGGGCAAGCGGACAAAGACAACGGCATTTTGGTGCTTTTGGCCAAGGACGACCGCCGGATTGCTATCAACACAGGCTATGGTGCGGAAGGCAATCTTACTGATGCCCTATCACGGCGAATTATAGATAATATCATCGTACCTCAGTTTAAAGAAGACAACTATTATGGCGGACTCAGCGATGGTGCCGATGCCATCTTTCAAGCACTCAATGGCGAATTCAAGGAAGAACGTACGTTCGACGATGGTGGTGGCTTTCCTTTGGGTTCTTTTCTCCCTGTTCTTATCTTCTTTATCATTCTTATTATTCTATCCAATCGCAATAAGAGAGGTGGCGGTCGCAATGGTGGAAAACGGTCTGGTGGATTCGATATTTGGGATATGATTATTCTCAGTAATATGGGCCGTAGTAGTGGTTCTGGCGGATTCGGAGGCGGTGGTTTTGGAGGAAGCTCCGGTGGTGGCTTCGGAGGAGGTTTCGGTGGAGGCGGCTTCGGAGGCGGTGGATCTTCTGGGGGCTGGTAAGTTCAGGCCCAAATTCAAAAAAAACAGCTTCAAATAAACTTGAAAGCAACCAATTTCAACAGAATCACCATAGAGACTAACGGCGTAAACTACTACAGCAACAATGCATTCCTTTTACTTCTTCCGCATATAAATGGTGACAGGTACTCCCGTAAACTCGAAGTTTTCGCGCAATTTATTCTCTAAAAAACGCTTGTAGGGTTCACGCACATATTGGGGCAAGTTGCAAAAAAACGCAAACTGCGGGTACGCCGTTGGTAGTTGTGTTATATATTTAATCTTTACATATTTATCCTTATAGGCGGGGGGAGGCGTTCGCTCAATAATTGGTAACATCACATCGTTCAGCCTGCGGGTCTTAATTTTTTTCGAGCGGTTTTGATACACTTCGACTGCAGTTTCGATAGCCTTGAAGATTCGCTGCTTTGTCAATGCGGAAATAAAAAGAATAGGTACATCTACGAAAGGTTCCATCGCCTGTTTAATACGCTGCGTATATTGTTTCATGGTATTGGTCTCTTTGTCTTCGATCAAATCCCATTTATTTACGAGAATTACGATACCCTTGTTGTTACGTTGTGCCAACCAGAAAATATTGGACACTTGACCATCAAAGCCCCTAGTTGCATCGAGCATCACCAGACAAACATCACTGTGTTCAATTGCACGTACCGAGCGCATTACAGAGTAGAATTCAAGGTCTTCCTTTACCTTGGCCTTTCTTCGTATACCGGCCGTATCGACTAAATTAAATTCAAATCCGAAACGATTGTATTTGGTATCAATACTATCACGGGTAGTACCTGCAATCTCTGTAACGATATAACGATCTTCTCCAATAAGTGCATTTATAAATGAGGATTTCCCGGCATTAGGTCTTCCGACCACTGCAAATCTGGGCAATTCACTTTCTGCCTTTTCATTTTCTGGAAGCACTTCAACCAGAGCATCCAAAAGTTCACCTGTACCACTGCCGTTTATACTAGATAGGGTGAAATACTCACCTAACCCTAAGGCATAAAACTCAACGGCGTCTTCAGCGCGTTTGGCATTATCGACTTTATTAATGACCAAGAAAACGGGCTTGTTTACCCTTCGCAAAAGCTTGGAGACATCTTCATCCATTCCTGTAATACCTGCCTCTACATCGACCATAAAAATAATGGCATCAGCTTCATCGATGGCCAATTCTACTTGCTTGTCGATTTCCTTTTCAAAGATATCGTCACTACCCTGAACATAACCACCGGTATCGATAAGCGAAAATTCTTTACCGTTCCAGTCGCTTTTTCCGTAATGACGATCGCGCGTAACACCACTAACAGCATCTACAATGGCTTCCCTACGTTGGATCAATCGATTAAAAAAAGTGGATTTTCCCACGTTCGGCCTACCCACAATGGCAACAATAGCGCTCATACTCTTATTTTTTGGAGGTGCAAAAGTACTGCTAAATTATTGAAGAACTACGTTTTACGAAAGGGAAGAACTAAAATTAAGAGGGCAGCCCGATTAATTATTATACCCAAAACGCTTCAATTGGCGTGAATCGCTACGCCAGTTTTTGTTGACCTTAACATAGAGTTCTATATGAACTTGTTTTCCGAAGAACTTTTCCAAGTCTTTTCGAGACTCTACTCCTACGCGCTTCAGAGCGCTTCCTTTATGTCCGATGATAATGCCTTTCTGTGAATCACGTTCGACCATGATAACCGAACGCATACGTATGATATCTTCATCTTCGAAAAATTCTTCCGTATCGATTTCGACAGAATATGGAATCTCTTTTTTATAATGAATTAGGATTTTTTCACGGATGGTCTCGTTGACAAAAAAGCGCTCTGGCCGATCGGTCAACTGGTCTTTCGGATAGTATGGATGCGCCTCTGGAAGCAATTCTAATATGCGTTCAAAGACGTTTTTCACATTGAAATTAGATAAGGCCGAAATAGGATGCAACTCAACCGTCGGCAATTGTTCTTGCCAATATTGTGCTTGTTCTTCAAGCAATTCTTGGGTAGCCATATCTATCTTGTTCAGCAATAGCAAAACAGGAATCTTACTGTTCTTTATTTTTTCGAAAAAGGCTTCGTCCTTTAATGCCGTCTCGCCAATCTCGACCATGTAGAGCAAAACATCAGCATCCTCAAAGGCAGATTTCACAAAATTCATCATCG
>Ga0316189_10003089_pt1 | contig 16206 bp, 15 predicted proteins | sample LowCovwburrow_MG_FD_204930 | JGI IMG/M metagenome (GOLD analysis project Ga0316189, IMG submission 204930) | Coastal sediment microbial communities from Maine, United States - Lowes Cove worm burrow | ecosystem: Environmental > Aquatic > Marine > Coastal > Sediment | place: USA: Maine... | reverse complement strand
CCTCACAGTCTTGGGTGAAATCCTGCGTGCTCGCCAACCGTTGGATGAACCCAACCCCGTGCTCGATACCTATATGACCCGCGTGCAAAGCTGGTGGGGCATGGTCGCCTTCATCGGCGTGGCACTCTTGCTGGGCAAGCCGGGGATCATGACGCTCTTTGCCTTTGCCTCCTTTGCCGCCTTGCGCGAATTCCTGACGCTGACAACCAAAGCGCGGGCCGATCACCTGTCGCTGGCTCTCGCCTTCTTTGCGGTCCTGCCGCTGCAATATATCTTCGTCGGTTTTGGATGGACTGGGCTTTATACCGTTTTCATCCCGGTCTATGCATTTCTCTTTCTGCCCATGATCTCAGCCTTGCGGGGCAATCCACAACGGTTTCTGGTGCGGGTCGCGGAAACCCAATGGGCCTTGATGATTGCCGTCTTCTGCGTGAGCCACGTACCCGCATTGATGTCGCTAAACATTGATGGCTATGGCGACCGTTCAGTGCTGCTGATCGCATTCCTTGTAATGGTCGTACAGTTCGGCGACTTGCTTGATTTCTTCTTCGGCCGCCGCATTGGCAAACGCAAGATCGCACCCGGCCTGTCTCCCAAAACATGGGAAGGCCTGATCTGCGGTGTGATCAGCGCCATGGTAATCGGGGCCATGCTGAACTGGATCACACCTTTCGGGGTGGTGGGTGCAGCGCTGATGGCCGGTATCGCATCGCTTGTCGGTATGTTCGGCAACATCGTTCTTGCCGCGATTAAGCGGGACCGTGGCGTCAAAGACTGGTCGCACCTGATCCCCGGCCAAGGCGGATTTGTAGATCAGCTAGACAGCGTGATCTTTGCCGCACCGATCTTCTATCAACTCACCAAGTATTTCTATACCTGATCTGATCCAACGAATTGCTGCAATTTTGAAAGGTTCTTGGCGACCAAAGTGGCAATGCCTCCCACACCATGACGCCGGATCGCGCGATAGTCTTCACGGCTTTTGCGGATCATATGGGCGAAAGAGCGGTTGCTGACGCCACCCATTTTCATCTGCACCATCACCTCTGGGATATAGCCCAGCCGGACCTGTCCTGCCGTCAGAAAGCGAAGCATCGCTTCATAGTCGCCTGCGATCCGATAACTGGGATCGTAAAGGCCCATGCGGGTGAAAACAGCGCGCCGCAAATAAAGTGTGGGATGTGGTGGCATCCATCCGCGTTTCAGATGAGCCGCAGAATACAACCCCGCCTTCCAATGCCGGACAACGCGGGTCGGATCATCGCGGGCGATATATTGCAGATCGCCATAAACGCCATCTATCGCGGGATCGGTCATGGCCTGCGCAACCTGCGCCAGCACGTCGGGTGCTGCAAGCTGATCATCAGCATGCAACAGCCCGACAATATCACCCGAGGCGCGACCGATACCTTGATTGATCGCGTCATAAATGCCGGTATCGGCATTGGACAGCAGCACCATATCCGGCAGCCCCCGTGCGGCCAGATAAGCAACCGAGCCATCCGTCGACCCCCCGTCCTGCACAACATGCTCGACATCTTGATAGGTCTGCGCATGCAAACTATCCAGCATCGCAGGCAGCGTCGCGCGCCCGTTCATCACTGCCGTGACAACCGATATTTTCATGAAGCGCGCACGTTGGTTTCAGGCGCAGGCACGCCGATGTCTACACCCAGAATATCGCGGATCGCATCGGCTGGTACGGCGCCCGTGTCCGTCATATGCCGCCTGACTTCGGCAAGCTTTGCATCGACCAAATAGCGATACCAGAACCCTTGCAGCACATGAAACGCGCGGGCTTGCGGGCCATCCAGAAACCCGCCTCGCAAGACGTAGCGATAGAAGAGATATCCGCCGGCCCGAAGACCCGCCGGTAGATGGGCATACAGGTGTAGTTTCACCCACCGCTTCACTGCTGCGCCGCCGCGACCGGGCAAATCAATGGAAGTTGGCATAAATCCGCATTCACGGTTCAACACATCTACAACCTCACGACTGGCATAGCCATTGTGTTTGGCTACCCACCAATCCAATGGATTGCGATTGTCATCAATGATCCGCCCACGCAGATGCGCCGTGGGTCCGTCCACCACGATATGTTCATCCATCCAACGCGCCTCGCAGCGCGCCTTACCATTGCGAAACAGGCGCATGGTCGCGACAGGGAAGACACCGCCATGACGCACCAACTGCCCCATGAACTTGATACCCCGACCGACATAACAGCCGTCCACATCGGGAAGTCCAGCATCAATCTCAGCCGCCAGAATGGTCGTGACGACCTCATCGGCATCAAGGCGCAGCACCCAGCCGGGCGCACCCGCTATCTGGTCCAATGCCCAATTGAACTGGGCCGCATGATTTGTCCAAGGATGGTGCAACACTTGCGCGCCCATCTCTGTGGCAATTTGTACGGTGGCATCGTTTGACCCGCTATCGACGACAACAATCCGGCTGGTCAGATCGCGAACAGACAAGATTGCACGTGCGATATGCCGTTCCTCGTCTCGGGTCAGTATAATGACCGTCAGCGGCGTCATGCCAAAACCTCGCGAAATCCTCGTCCTGCCAGATCGCCGTAGAGATCGGCAAATGCGTCCACCATCGCAGCAGTCGAAAAATCGCGGCGAACCCACCTGCGGCCGCGCGCACCCATTGCCACCAGATCACCCGCTGCAAGCGCTGCAATCTCGGCTGCTAAATCAGTGCGTGGCAAGTCGATGCATCGGCCGCAGCCCTGCCTGTTCAGATCCTGCCACGGTGTCGCCTGGGTAGTCAGAACGGGCACGCCATGGGCCAAGGCCTCTGCCACGACAATCCCGAAATTCTCGGAATGCGAGGGCAAAACAAAGAGATCAGCGCGCGCAAAGGCAGCCGCCTTTTCTGCACCGTCCACATGACCATGCAGCCGAATGCGCCCGTTTGAGAGGGCCGCGCGCAATTGCAGCATCTTCGTATAGGCCGCATCCCCAGCCCCATAGATATCCAGCGTAAACTCCGGCGGCAGATGCGCTACAGCGTCGATCAAAACCTCTAGCCCTTTTTTGGGGTGCAACCGGCTTAGAAACATCAAACGGCATTTCTGCCGCGTTGCCGTGCGATGGGGGATCACCGCAGGCACATCAACCGCATTGGGGATGACCGCACGTGCGATGTCACCCAAACGGCGCACACTTTGCCGGGCTTCTTGTGCCGCGGTCACATGCAGAACAGCATCCTTGGGACGCAGCGCATTCGCGATATGTTCGAACCCTTGTTTGATCCATTGATGCGGGGCATCCGGCCAATCCTCCGTCGCCTGTAATGCGCCGCGCGGCGACCAGACCACAGGTTTTCCCATGGCACGGGCCAATACAAATGACGGCAAAGTCGGCATGTTGTAGGTGCCCGTCACATGGACGACGTCAGCCCACTGAATGGCCCCCGGCAAACGCGCAAGCAACCCCGGCGAAATGCAATGGCCCCCGATCCGGCGTGCATAATGGACAGGGTAAGGCAGCACCGGTGGCACGACACGATCCGATAACTTTGGCCCTGCTGCATCCGATGTCAGCACACGCAACTCGGTATCCTCCAAGGCAGCAATGCCATCGCATATTGCTTTGGTCGACCAGATCGGACCACCCCAATAAGTCGCAGGGTAAAACGTTGGGACGACATGCAAAATCTTCATGCCGCTACCTCCATCGCTGCGCGAAAACGGATGATCCGTGCAGGGTTTCCCGCGACAACGGCACCCGCAGGCACATCGCGGGTCACGACGGCACCCGCGCCAATCACAGCTCCCGCACCAATCATGCGGCACGATGGCAAGATCACGGCACGCATCCCGATCCACACGTCATCTGCGATCACCTTGGGGTGCGGCAGGGGCAGCGCATGCGGATCAAGCCCGTGGTCATGCGTGTAAATGACCGCCTTTTCCGAGACCAAAACACCATCGCCCAAGGTCAGCCCGCCTGTCATGTCAAGTAGCACACCTTGGTTCACCTGCACATGATCACCGACCTTCAGAAACGCGGCGTCTCCTTCAGCACAGGCCCCCACACCGCGCCAGAAATAGCAATCTGCCCCGATCTCTACCCGCGAAGGCCGGTCAAACCGGATGCCTGACTGAAACCGCGACCCCGGCCCAACCTTGGCGAGACTGGCGCGGTGCAGTCGCGTGGCCCCCCAGAGGGCAATCCGACGCCAGACCGCTGCGCTAAGGCGCAATCCCCAAAACAAGACTTTAAACATGAAGCGCACCTCTTTGTTTGTATGCGGGGGTCACAGGCGTGCGGTAGCGCGGCACGAAGACCGCGATCATCGCAAAAATCAGCACCGATTGGGCCGCCGCACCCACGATGAAACCACTGAATGACGAATGCAGCGAAGCCTGCACAAAGGGATAAACCAGCAAGGGATAGGCATAAAAACTGCCCCATCGCAGGCTTGCCCGCGCTGTTAAAACCGCCACCTCCATGCGCCGGTAGATCCACCCTAGGACAAAGCCAACCAACACTCCCGCCCAGCCAAAGTTCATAAAGGCCTCACCTGGTCCGGTAACGTTGAACGCGCCTCCGGTCGCCACCTGCATCACATCACGCTTGAGGAAAACGCCAAGGTCGATGGCCGGCTTGTCGATCCATATGGCCCTCGGAACCCAACCAAAAGTCCACCAACCATAGCTTTCACCCAGCAGATATGTAGCTGGTTTCACCTGATCGGTGACCATGACAGCCGCGTTGATATCCAGAAAATAGGTCGACCCCACGATCTGATGCACAAGCCCCACATCAGAGCCGCGCAACGTTGTCATATAGGCGCTGAGCATCAGTACAGCCGACGCGCCAAGACACATCATGGCCACAGCCCGCCAGCCGACAAGCCCACCCAGTATCAGGTAAGTTGCACTTGCAAAAACCAGCAATTCAACCAGTTCAAACCGATCACCCGAGATCAGCGCGATCACTACTAGCAACAACGCCAGCATAAAAGCCTGCACCAAAAAAATGCGCGCACCCTGGACAATCCCTTGCGCCAAGAGAAGGACAAACGCAAACTTGGGAACAACAAACAGCGTCTTGATACCGGCAAGCGTCGCACCCACCCCATCACTATTGACGTTGATCTGCTTGTCTTCGTTGAACGCGGACAACAAGTCAGCCGATAAAACGGGAATGCCCCGTGCCTGCACCAACAGCGCAAAGGTAAGCCCAGCAATGCCGAAAGCCGCAGTAAAAAGCCACCCTTGACGCACCAGTCCGCCGGCGATCAGACGCGCCACGCAGATCGCTGGCACCGGGTCCGACGGACGCACGGCAAAGCGATAACCAATACACATCAACAAGATAAAGCTCGTCAGATAAAGCGCACCCAGCTGCATCGCACCGGGGGTGTCGATGTAGCGGGCAAAGAACGCGAATTCTGGGATCGCGCCATACACCGCCACTTTCACCAAAAAGCCAAAGGCGCAGAAATAACCCAGCAGATGCATCGGCGATACAAGACGCACCATGCCGTATCGCCCCCCCATCAGAAACGGGATGACTGTGCAGACAAAGGCCAAGGCAACACTCAGGAGGTTTTCCATTGCCCCCCCTCTGCGCGCAGCAGAGCAGCCGCCGAAGTATCAACGCCTAAATGCCGCCTGATCGCCCACCAAAGCACAGCACCGCCCAGCGTTAGCGCGCCCACATAGCCCAGCGCATTCAAGACCAAAGTAAGCTCTGCCGACCACCAGTGGAACCAAAGCAAATAAAGGACAACCATCAATAGGCGTGCACGCATCGCCAAGGATGGCATCTCGCAGAGGGTCGCAACCGTGAAACTGGATGTGAAAACGACCTGCCCCAAGGCGCCCAGCAAGAGAAGCGCCAAAACGGCAGCCGACCCGACACCTGCCATGTACGGCAACACGAGCGGCATGAAAGGCAGCGCCACAACGCCAACGCCAAAAAGCATGGCCCCCGGCAGCATTGCAATCTTGCTGCCATGCGCACTTGCACGGGCAAGGGCCTTGGTGTCAGCGGCGCCATGTGCGGCCGATACCGCGGGAGCACTAACCCAAGTCGCCACAGTGACCGGCAGCGCCACCAGATTAGCAAGACGGCGCAGCACAGCATAGACCCCCAACTGCTCTGCCGAAATCACTGTGCTGCCCATCACCAGATCAATCTGCGCCACGATCATGCCCAGCACAGACGCCGCCCAAAGGGACATGTTCCAGACAGGACGCGCCGCAACAGAGCTGATCGAAGGCATGCGGTGATGACGCAAAACCCAAAGCCCCCCGGCAATCCCGATCGCCGCCATCAAAATGGCACAGACCATCAGAACCGCACCCGCCCCTGCGCCTTGCGCAAAAACCCCCGCGAAGCCCAGCGCCACTTGCGGTCCTCCATCGCGTACCAGCATCGATACTTGAACACTGCCCAGCGCGCGCATCACACTCGCCAGACAGCCCAAAGCATTTGCAAAGAACCCTGCGCATAAAATGGCCGTCCAAGGCCAAAATGGCCAAACGACTGACGCGACAAGCCCGATGATCAGCGCCAGAACTGCAGGGTAGATCACGCAGACCTTGCAAATATCGCGGCCCCGCAATCCTTTTCCATCGGTCAACATTCGCAGCAGGATCACGGGACCACCTAGCGACAAGACGCAACCAAGCACCAAAGACGCGCCCCAAAGGGCGGCAAGTCGGCCAAAGGTCTCAAAACCCAACAGCCACGCAAGACCCAACATCACCGCAAGATTGACGCCAACCACCCCCATACGCAGGCCCATGGTCTGTCCGGCGTTTTGCCTTGCCAATTCGAGGAGCTTTGATCCCAACATCACCGAACACCATCCGCGCCTGCCGTCCAAAACAGACGGCGGCATCTTTAGTCCTCATTCATTGTGATTAATTAAAGGTTAACACCTTTGTGGTGACTTGGACTGTGACGCAGACCGACCAAGGCACCTCAAGCGATGACAAAACGGAAGATAACATCCCGGCCCGACGCATTTGATGTAGAGTTCCGACAGGCCGTACCGATTGAACCGTTAGATATAGGCGCACTGCTTCGGGTCATCTGGCATGGCAAGGCTCTGATCCTCTCGGTGCTGATGATCACGCTAGCGCTGGCCGGATATTACGCTTTTCGCGTTGCCTCTCCGCAATATGCAGCAACGGCGACCTTGCATCTAGACGCTACGACCCGCCCGCTCTCTGCCGTAGCGCGACAAAGCGCCGCTACGACAGTGAATGATATGGCGCTGAATACAACAGTGGCCTTGGTTACCTCTGACGCAGTCTTGTCCAAAGCTATCGCCACGCTTGACCTGCGCCAAGACCCCGAGTTCAATCGCTATTTGCGCCCAGCCCCGCCCTTTGCCCTCAGCACTTTGCGGACAACAGCCCGAAACATTCTTGCGGGCACCTCTGAGCAAGCACCTACTGACACTGCAATTAACGAAAAGACGATTCAAAACCTGCGCGGTGCGTTAACTGTCAGCCGCCAGACAGACACATATATTTTGCAGATCACGGCGCAAAGCGGGGATCCAGCCAAGGCCGGGCAGATCGCAAACATGGTTGCAGCGACCTTTCTGTCGCACGTAGAGGGTTTGCAAAGACAGGCTGCCCAGAATGCCGAAATCTGGCTCCAAACGCGGGTCACAGAGCTACGCAATCGACTGGAAGCCCAAGAACGACAAATCACGAACCTGCGCGCCGCTGCACAAATTCAAGATGACAGCGCGTTAGATGATCTGGGCGCACAAGTGCTGCGCGTCGATCAAGCCCTCAGCGAAGCCCGCAATGATTTAGCAAATCTTGAAAATGCGGCAGACGGCGGGTCTGCTCGAAACGCAGCAGGGATCGTGCAAACACAAACCGAAATCCGTGAAATCATGGGGCTCAAAGAAAGGTTAGGTACGCAATTGTCTGCCCAATCGGAAGGTCTTGCGCAATTGCACCAAATCCAGTTGCAAGCTGACGCAACTCGGCAGCTTTACCAGTCATTTCTGGTGCAGCTACAGGAGAACCGCATCCAGCAGGGTCAGGACGCACCAAACGCCCATCAGATCGCTCCGGCAAATCAGGCGCGCTATGTCGGACCACGCAAGCTGCTGATACTGGCAATCGCAGCACTTCTGGGCGGAACGTTTGGTGTCGGATTGGTTGCGCTGGGTCATCTGAGCCGCAAAGGCGCCATCGACCCTCGTGTTTTGCATGACGAGACCGGGTTGCCAGTGCTGTCGCAGATCTCGACTCTGGCGATGCGCCAAATGCGCAAAGGCCGGCGCGCGCTGCCATTGCCCCCTCACACGGCGCTGTCACAGACAACCAACGCCCTTTGGACGGCGCTTACTCTCAGCAAAGCTGCAAAGGTGCCGCAGGTTGTCCTGACAACCTCCAGCATTCAAAACGAAGGGAAATCGACACAAGCAATCGCCTTGGCCCATAGGCTCGCCGCGGCTGAAAAGTCAGTGGTTCTGATCAGCATGGATGCGCATGACGGAACGCTTCGGTCCGTGGTTGGAACAGCCACATTCACCCAGTGCCAGTCCAATTGGGCAACTGCGCAACCCTACATCTATCACGCACCGCTCGGGGCTGACGTCATTGTTCTGCCAACCATGGCGGACCATGGCGGCACTTATCTTGCGGACCAAATGCCCAAATTGCTAGAAACACTTCGCGCGTCCCACGACCACATCATCGTCGACGCCCCCCCCGTGCTGCAGTCCGTCGACGCTCAGGTTATCGCAGCACAGGCCGACGCCATCATCTATACCGTGCGTTGGGCCAAGACCCCGCTGGCGCTGGTGCGGCGCGGGCTCGCCGTGTTGGATAGCATCGGATACCCGGCAACCGGATTGTTGCTTACCAAGATCAACAACCGAAAGATGCGCAAACTATCGACAGACCCCTACATCAATTTGGTGCAGCCCGCATATTTCGGCTAGGCCTACCAGGCAGAAGGGACGGCAAGTCGCCGCCCCAGTTATTCAAGTCAGACAACCGACAAAACGTGCCGGTTAAAGAAACAGGCCTTGTCGCCGCTGGTAAGCGTCAGCCCGGATTGCGGACTAGCCGCGATATAGGCCTTCGCCGTCCAGTCCTGTGTTCCGCTCGCAACGCGCCCATCAATGTTTGGCAAAACAAATGCATCAAACTGTCCAAGGCTGTTGCCCGCGATGGGCAATGGCCCCGCCTCACACCCATAGATAAAACTGGCCTCAAGCATCGTGCCAGTCAGTCCCAATCGGCGGGTCAACGGAAAGTCAATTTGATCATCGAATTGACCCGCATAACCGGCAAGCGTCACTTCCGTGTTATTCTCTGATGTCAGCGTCTCAACAACTATCGCCGCCGTTTCGCCTTCCCAGTGAACGAAGGGCAACATGCCCGCGTAGAACCACTCCACATCCATAAACGCGGCCGTGATATCCACCTGCACATCATGGTGAATAACGCCCGGCGTAATGCTGCGGGTGATTTGACTGGACGCAAGCGGCCCACCGCCCCCCGTTTGCCAGGTTGTCGTCTCAACCACCGTGATCTGTGACCCCAAGCTCAGGCCGGTCCCCGTCCCCGTCGGAACCCAACTGACCCCATCGAGTGCGATCATCTGTGTTTCCAAATTATCATGGCCATGGGTCTGCCCGCCCACTTCGATCACATCCCCGGCAACATCGAAACGGGCCGCATACTCACGCTCAGAGGCGTAATCAAGGATAGCAAACTCAGGATAGGTCGGGCGATTATCAACGCGCCAATCCAACGCCCCGTCTGAGGCAATACCACTCGCATGGGTCGGCCCTGCGGTCCCGCTCAGACCGCTGGCACGTGCGGCATAATACATGCCCCCAAACTGCACCTCATCACCCATCTGATAGGTTGTGTTCGGCGCCCAGATTGGCGGCAGAATGTGAGGATCAGACAAAGACCCCGTTATTGCAACGGCCTCGATCATGATGGCGCCGCCGCCTGGACTTGCAGCACCTCCAAAACTCACACTGATGTCGTGCTGGCCCACCAATCCGCTTGCAACTTTGATCGTTTGGCGGCGGTTCAGGTCGGTAGGAGAATAAGTCGGAAAGGCTTTGAACCCCAATCCGGCAGGGCCTGATATCTCGTTCACCAGCGTCTGGGCACCATCGATTTCGACCTTTGCATAGCCACCACTGGTGCGGCCGGTATAATTGATCCAAAGATCATACGGCTTGTCACGGTCGACAGTCACGGCAGCCAGAGCGCCGACAGAGCCGGTGCTGATCGCGCGATTGCCCGTGTAACTTGCCGCGCGTCCCGATCCCGAGGTCTGCAACTGCGACCAGCTACCCGTTAAGGTCATTCTGCCAACAGGGTAGACATTACGCAGCTCTGCCAATTGGGTTTCTCGCCAAGACATACGCAAGCTCTGGTCTTGCTGATCCAGCCGCAAGCGTGCCGCGTGGTTTGGCCCGACTTCGGTCCAGATGGTCAGCCCGCCGTTAGTGTCCGGGGCAATGGCAACAGAATTTCCGCCACCATGGGCAAAGAAGGCCGCAAGCGGGCGCTGGCCGGGCGGACGGCACGCCGCTGTCGGTGATAGCTCTAGTCCAATCATATTCAGTACCACGCAACCAATTGGGCGGTTGTGCCCGTCGCCAGCACACGCACAGGGCGCAACGACAGCACCATGCCCGCAGCAAGATCATAGCTGACGGCCTCGCCATCATTATCCTGCAAGACCGCGGTGCCCGCTGTGTTCACATAAACTGCACGCGGTCGAACCGGCAAATCAGAGGTGTCCGACGGCGTAATCAAATAATGGGCCACAGCGGGGGAGGTCAGGTTCACATAGTCAGTGTCAAAAGGATCAGGCATTCTCGGTCTCCAGTTAGGAATGATCCTCCATCCCTAAAGACCGCAGCTTACCAAGCCCCTTGGTAACCGTGCGTCTATCGACGCAACACCCCTATCGCCTAGCGGCCCTTGCGGCCGACCACCACACAAAGGGTCCGCCATGTGATCCACAAATCAAACCGCAGGCTGGCATGGGCGATATAGTAGAGATCAGCAGCCACTTTGCGTTCGATCCCCTCTATGCCATCAACATAGCCTACTTCGGTTTGGGCATAACCACTGATCCCCGGCATAATCTGATAACGGGCCGCATAGCCCGGAACGCTCTGCAAATAGACGCGGGCATGATCGTATAGATCAGGGCGCGGGCCAATCAGGCTCATCTCAGCGCGCAGCACGTTAATCACCTGCGGCAGTTCATCAATCCGCAGCTTGCGCATGAGACGGCCAAGCTGTGAGATACGGTCTTCTTCCAAAGTATCAAAGGCCCCCCTTGTAGGCATAGCAGAAGGCGCCATGGTCCGAAACTTCAGCGCGACAAAGGGGCGACCAGCACGACCCATGCGTATCTGGTAATGCATCAAAGGCCCGCGATTAAGTAATGGGTTCAGCGCAAGCAACACCAACGCAACGAGCGACATTGGTAGCAACAAGAGCAATGAAAGGCAGCTATCAAAGACATGTTTTGACACCTGCGATGTTCGCCTAGGTGAAGCTGTGAATAACGGCGCGTCGCGCTCTAACACCTCTTCTTGAAAATCAAACATCGCAGCAAACAACCCCGCAAAGATGAACCGACACATCAATGGTCGCGGTCCTTCATGGTTAATCAGGCTCTAACGATTGCGTTAAAGAGAGATTAACAACTGAAAGGTGTAGAGGACGAAAATGGGCGCGAAGGCGCGCAGATCGCTAATTCTTGTTAACCAAAGTTAAGAATGTACTACTTGGAGAAGTCAGGCACTCTAGGAAGGCGCCACAGTTTACTCCGGAACAATCCGATGCTTTCCACGTTGCATTAACCATTGGCAGAAATGTCTGGCACGTTTGCACAAGTAAGAATGCGGTCATAGTGCGCAAACCGGGCGCAAAGGATAACGGAACGAGAAGGTTCTCGCGTTTGCTACCCCGTCATTTGGGCACCGGAAAGCTGATCGCCCATCCCTCTCAGTCCTTGCACCAAGGCTGACCGTATAGACCGCAGACGCGGCGTGCTGCCAATGTCGGCATGGCTGGCCACCCAAAGTGGAATTGCAAACCGCGGCATCTCGTCTGAGATAACGCGCAAACGCGGATCCGCATCGCCTATAAAATTGGGCAAGATCGCCCGGCCAAGGCCATGAACCGCCATGTCTTGCAGTGTCAGAAAGCTATCAGCAGTCGCATTGATCGCACGTTGGCTCACATTTTCAGCCATCCACAACGCCGGCCCTGATCGCGCCAAAGGTCCGACCAGCCCAAGCCAGCCGTCGTGGCTGTCAGAGGCGGCATAAACAGCAAAGCCCAACACCCCCGCCTGCGTTCCGACCAAATCTTCCGCCAACTCGCGCGATGGCCGCACTGTCACATCAACCTTTTGCCTGACCAGATCTATATGGGCATTTGAGCATAGCAGCTCGACCGACCAATCATGCGTATTGGCCTGAATGTCCGCTGTGATCTTAGGCAAAATACGATGGCACAGCGTATCGGTAGACGTAATTCGCACCGTGCCTTGGACTGGGTTGGCTTTCCCACTGACCAGTTGCCCAACAGCAATCATTGCAGCCTCTGCCTCGCGGGCAGCCACAATTACCTCGCGCTTGTCGGCCAGCGTCCGGTAGCCGCGGGCCGTTCTTTCAAAGACTGTGCCACCATGACGCTGCTCGAAGTCATGGACTCTCCGCAGAACTGTCGCGTGATTTACTCCAAGCGCAACGGCAGCTTTGCTGACCGATCCAGTCTCAGCAACAGCAAGCACAAATCGTAGATCATCCCAATTAGCTTTTTGCATAAATTAAGAGTCTCCTCTGCAAATTTGGGGGATGGTTCCATATTTATGAACAGTTAACGTTAGCTTAGTTGATCCATGCAAGGAGAATCTCAATGAAATATCCTGGAATGCTCTTGGTTGGCGCTTTAGCGTTTTCAGCGGCCGCATCGGTCTTTGCTGACGGCCATGCGTCAGACAAAGCGCTGGCCGCAGCCGTAACGGCGCGGCAATCGCACATGCAACTCTATTCCTTCAATCTTGCTACGCTTGGCGCAATGGCCAAGGGCGAGGTCGCATACGATGCAAGCGCGGCACAAGGTGCAGCCGACAACCTTGTCGCGGTCGCAACCCTTAACCAGCAAGGCTATTGGTTGCCCGGCACTGACAGTGATTCAATGGAAAATACGCGTGCGCTCCCGGCGATTTGGGGTGCCGATAGCAACGCGCAAAAAATCGGTATGGACCTTGCTGAAGCTGCCGCAAGCATGCAGGCCGTTGCCGGTTCCGATTTGGCAAGTCTTCAGGGCGCAATGAGGGCCGTCGGCGAGGCATGTTCCGCTTGCCACGAAGATTATCGCAAACCAAGAAACTGATCTGTCTTGCGCCGCCTTTGGACCGTGATTGGCTTTTTGATCCTTTGCCTCTTGGCCGGGCTATGGATCACGCGGCCGCAACACGCTGATCCTGCGGATTTTGCAGGCCTTGTGCCAGACGCTGGCAATGGCGAGATGGTATTCGCGGCCATGGGGTGCGCGTCTTGTCATATGGATGCGGACGCTCCGATCTTGGGCGAGCTCCCCGGCGGGCAGCGTTTCAAAACGGATTTTGGAACGTTCTTTGCCCCCAATATCTCGGCCGACGTTGATACTGGAATCGGAATCTGGAGCGATCTTGAAATCGCAAGTGCCGTTCTTCATGGCACGTCACCCGATAACGCCCATTACTACCCTGCTTTTCCATATGCCAGCTACGGCCGTGCAAATACGCAAGACATTGTCGACCTGATCGCCTATTTGCGCACGCTCCCTGCCGTATCGCGTGAAAATACGCCACATGAGGTCAGTTTTCCATTCAACATGCGCGCCAGTGTTGGCGGCTGGAAGCTGCTATTTGCTTCGAACGAATGGGCTGTGCTGGGTGACCTTACCGCGCAAGAGACACGCGGCCGTTATCTGGTCGAAGCCTTGGGCCACTGCACCGAATGTCATACGCCACGCAATATTTTCGGGGGGCTTGACCGCACTCAATGGCTGCAAGGTGCTGCAAATCCTTCAGGCGACGGCCGCATTCCTGGCATCACGGCATCCCAGCTTGACTGGTCAAACAGTGACATCGTTGCCTTTTTGACAAGTGGCTTTACGCCTGACTTCGACACCGTTGGTGGCTCGATGGTGGAAGTCGTCGAAAATTTGGCAATGTTGCCCCAGTCGGATATTGAAGCGATTGTCGCCTATTTGCGCAGGGTGCCGGGACCAAGCTAAGTGGCAGGTCAGAAGCGCTATGCTCTGGATGGAGCCAGAAAAACCAGAAGCGTACGAATTCGTATTTTAGACCCATTTCGTTACAACCATATATATCAGGGCATAAAGCTCACCCTGTAGATTACCGCGAAACATGAAGCGTGCGAACGAAACCAACAGCATACGCAGAAACTTTTTTCGAATTATTTTCCTTTGTAACAAAAAAAGCCCGAACAAGATGCGAGCGGCGGAAATACTGCAATTGACTGCACTGATACTAGCGCGATCCGACTGCCAGGACGCAACTACTTTCGTAGCTTTACTGATCTTGATGAAGTTTGATGAGATCTTCTTTCGCGAATGCAAACCTGTCCGCGCGGGCAATCAAGCGTACAGACACCCGAACCAGACCTTCGAAGTATCCATCCCGGAGGTCTACTAAGCGGGACAAACCTAACCTTGCGGCCCCCGTGGCCAACGACCGCTTTTCACATGCTGTACACGCGGAGAAAATCAGTAAGTGCGGAAACTAGATCTTTGCTAAGGCTGCAGTGTGAGCCTTTAGCGCCGTAAGAAGCGGACTTTGGCGACTAAAACTATATGTCATATGAGGGAACCGGGAATACCGAAAGGCTGAGTTGTTGATGCATTCATGGTTCGAATGACGGGCAATTTTCTCCCCAAACACGTATAAGCGCGCTTATGTCATCCAAAAGTACCGACAATCTCTTGCCTAAAGGTTCGCCCTGTGAGCTAGAGTCACGTAGCAACTGGGGCGTAATGGGGATCATCGGCTCGGCTTGGAAGCGCACAAAGTTCTGCGGACCTTATCTAAGTTCAAAGCAGGTGCGCTTCGCCAAGCGAAGCGCGAGAATGAAATTGCGAGAAAAACCCCCGCAATGCTTCCGAGATCGAACGATGATGTCAAAGAGGGCTGACGCAAATATTTGAAAGTTCAGTCAGCAGTACAGCTATATCTACATATCTGCACCGTAGTTTGTGTGATCGTGCTCCACGCAGGCAAGTTTCTTTGCTTCTTTCGAACCCAATTGGTGCAAACCCGCTCAAGCCTTACCAAGTTGGAAAACGCGTCTCGAAATAATGTGGCAATGAGACTGTGAGGAACTTCTTCAGACGCGCTTGAATCCGCAACCTCAGGTTCATTACAGCGGGGCTGCCATCGCGCGGTGTAAACCCGATGGTCCTTGTCGTTTGTGATATATCCCAGCGCATTCCGGGATTGTTAGACATCAAGTTAAGGGCTGCGAACTCAACGTCTTTCGCCAACACTGCCGCCTTCATACCATCAAGAAAATCGCGATCACTAAGCCACATTTCCTGCCCCCAACGACCCATCGCCATATGGGTGCCTGGTTTATTATCGTGGGTCCACTGGGCCCAACCAATCCGCATACAAATGACCGACAATTCGTGATGCTTGGCGAAGTATGCGCCTGTGCGTTCACAGAACAGTTTTGACATGCCATAGGCGTTGACCGGTCCGGCAGGCGCGTCGGCATCTAACCGATCCGTGGTGAACCGTTTGTCGCCATGTATCCAGTTGGAACTGGCCAAAACGACGCGCTTCACGGCCTTGCGGGCGGCGTGATGATACAGGTTGAGGGTCGCATCCATGTTGTTCTCGATGCTTGAGGCCCAAGACGCTGTGGGTTCGCGATCTCCGGCGAGGTGAATGATGACATCGACGCCGCCCAACAGGTCGGCCCAATCCGCGCTGCCGCCTAGGTCAGCGGTGTGAATGCGCGGATGATCGACCGGGTGAATATCGATGCCGCTGACGTCAAACAGCGGGTCTGCTTCTAGAAAATCAAATAGCTTGCAACCCAAATGGCCACCTGCGCCGGTGATTAAGACATGCATTCCAAAAGTTCCTTTTCAACGGCGCTAAGGGCGATTGAATTTGTGGTTTTCGGGTCTGACCAAATTGT
>Ga0316189_10003088_pt1 | contig 16206 bp, 11 predicted proteins | sample LowCovwburrow_MG_FD_204930 | JGI IMG/M metagenome (GOLD analysis project Ga0316189, IMG submission 204930) | Coastal sediment microbial communities from Maine, United States - Lowes Cove worm burrow | ecosystem: Environmental > Aquatic > Marine > Coastal > Sediment | place: USA: Maine... | reverse complement strand
GGTTGATTGGAGCCGAGGTGTGCGTCCATTACCTGGTGTACGGCGAAATGAACCACCTGGTCGGCGCTGACAGAATCTCCGTCCAAATACTCAATGCGATCCTGCACCTGCCACTGTAAAAGGTTCACCAGCCGGGAAAGACCCCGGCTCTCCGGGAAGAAAGCCAATTGCAGGTTGCCTTCAATGAGCAGGCTTCGCGCCAGGTCCAAGAGCCCTATTTCGGCATTTGCAAAGGCGTCACGCTCGTGAATATGAACATCGCCAAGACCCTGTTTCTTCATGCCTTACCCTCCGCGTGAACTCTGTTTCGGTGCAAGAAACGCATCACCAAATGAAAGGAAAGGAAGCCGAAGAGGAACGAAAGTAAGAGCGAACCGATGAAAAAGGGACAGTAAATATCGACCAGATAATGACCGTTCACAGACCAGAAATCGCTGCTGAAAACTTGCCTTAAACCGAATTCGTTCCAAGGGAAAAGTCTGAAGGTTTCCAGTGACGTCAGCTTACCGAAGAGGATCATGTCACCCAAAATCAGGCCGGCCATGTGGATACCGATTAAGGTCCAGGGATTGTGGACCAGCACACCGACAAGCATTACCACCGGATTAAGCCGAAACAGACGACAGGAAAAAAAAGCAACCACCAGGTGGAAGCCCGGAAAAGGGCTGAAGGCGAGGAATACACCAACAGCCAGAGAGAGCGATGTGGTGCGCGGGGATCCCTCGGATTTGAGCACCTCATCTTTGAACCTTTGCAAGGAAAGGTACTTCACCGAGCAACCTCAAACAAATACTTTACCAACCATACCTATTTTAACGCAAGAAAGTGCTTAAGAAGAAGGAATTGTATTTTTGAGCTGCGATGAGTGAAAGGCGGTGGTGCATTTCATGCCCCTGGAATCTCTCCAGAAGGGCATGGCGCTACTTTTTTCGACGCGCTTTAATAATGTCCAAGCTCCATGCCTACCAGGCCTTCCATGGTAGCAATGGTGCGGCACGCCTCCCGCAACAGGCGGCGGTCTCTTTTCGATATTTTTGCTGGGAAGACAATCGGCTCGCCTTTCCCCTCATTTTCCAGTTGGGCCAGCAATGCGAAATGAAGCAAGAAACGGAATGAGACCTCGAACATTTCGCCATCGTCGCGATTAATAAAACCGCGCTCCACCAAGATCTTGATCCGGTCAAGTGTGGCGGTCTCGCGGATTTGGTGACGCAGGGCCAGCAATCTTACGCATTCAACGGCGAAGCGCAAGCCACTTCTTTTGAGGTCAAGCCCACCCTTGTGAGGCCCTTTCCTATCGGTGAGAAAGCGGCCCAGGAAGCCGAGCGGCGCTTGATGGCCTTCGGCCTCTTCGGCGAGTAACCGCAAGACATCGCCCTGACCCAACAGGCCGAAGCAAAAGTCTTCCAACGCAGCATATAGCGTGTTCTCGCCACATATGGGTTTGGCATCGAAGAGAAGGGTCAAGATTCGGGTCAGGGGTGCCTCTCGTTTCTTGACAAGACGAGCCAGGTATTCCTTCCACTGAGGCAAGGTTCTGCGCCAGTCCGGATTGCGGCACATGATTCCCCCGGGGCAGTTGTCGAAGCCGATTTCATCCAGCATTCTGGAGAAATGAACGGACAGTGTTTCGAAATAATCCGCGAACTCCGTGTGATCATCAGCCAGGATCAAACCATGGTCCTGGTCTGGTGTGAGCAGGTTTTCCATTCTGCCATGACTTCCGGTGACAAATAAAGAGTATTGAGCGGGGGGCGGGCCAAGTGTATCCTGAGCCAGCTCAAAGGTTCTTCTGTGAAGCTCTCTATTGATTAATGAGAGCATGGTAACGACCTCAAGGCTACCGGCACCGGCAAGCAATTTCTGCCGGGCCAGGCAAGGGAGTTGGGCCTTAACGCGGGCCAGATCGTCAGCATGCTGAGCCGAGCCAATGGTTTCAAGTAGAACCATGGGCTCGGGCTGTTGCAGTTTCAACAGTTGTCTAAGGGTCACCATGCCCACCAGCTTGTGCTCGTGTACCACTGGCAGGTGTTTGAAACCGTGCGCTTTTAACACCGCCAGGGCGCGGAATATGCTACAACCCGGAGACAAGGTCCTGGGTGATGCGGTCATCACCTGACCCAGGCGGACGCCTTCCAGCTTGATATCACCCGAAGCGATATGCCTGAGCACATCCCGTTCCGTGAAAATACCCAGAATGCGGTTGTCCCCGTCGGTAACGACCGTTGATGAGATGTTCTTTTGGGCCATTTGGGCAACAGCCGAGGACAGGGTTTCATCTGCTGGCAAGGTAAAAACGGGCGAGATCATCACTGATGCCAGTACATCGCTATAGGGAAAAGACGCACTCCCGCCAAGCTCTTCGCGCCAACGGCGTAACCGATCTAAAGAGGCGTGATTCAGGACGGTTGGCGTATTCATGTTGCTCTCGTTGACGGTATATGTCCGAGCCAAGGCTAACATCCATGACAATTTAATGTCAACGCACTGGAGCAAAAAGCAGCCGCTCTCAACATGGTCGTAAGGAGGGATTGAATGGTTCGCATGGTCAGTGAGGACTTGTTCGGGCGAAGAAAGTGGCAGGTTCTTATTCAAGGCCTTTCAGCAGGATTTCCTGGATTTGGTAATCGCCTTGCTCATCACTGACGAAAGCAACCGAGCGGCCGCGTTGGTGAAGCACCACCGAACCCTCGGGGAAGTCGTAAACGCCGCGCTCGAGGGCCTTGCCAGTGGCCAGATCGTTGACCCTGAAACTAGCATGACGGAAGCCCATCCCGGAACGCATGCCGCCGATGGGTGTCAGCACAAAGGCGATCCGCTTGCCACGAATGAGGAAGTGGGTATAGAAGGCTTTGTCCTGGTTGAAATCGAATTTCAGATTGTTGGCATCCGCCAGACAACGCGTCCCTCCTGTACGCCGGGGATAACAGAGACCTTTGACCAGAGCGATCTCTTCTTCGGTGGGTTTCTCGATCGGCAAATCGAAGCGGCGGCGGGCAACCAACTCGCCCTTGCTGTTGATCAAACGCAGGCTGTTGTCTTGCGAAAAGCCGTAATAGAAGAGGCCGTCTTCTCCTGGTTGAATGACTTGATCGGGCCCAAAGGCTTTGATCAGGTTGAGCTTGCCGCCCGGAGGTGTCAGGTAGGCGCGGTGGGGTATCTCTTCGAGGGTTTCCAAAACTTTGCCCGTGTCGTCCGTGAGCCGGAAACTGGCGAAGGTCTGTTGAGGGGTAGCATGGTTCTTAAAAGTGGCGAGGATGCGTTCCGGTCCCAACGGCACAAAATTATCAAAGCGGATCTCGGGTCGGCTGACTTCGAGGAACTGACCATGCAAATCGAATTTAAGCAGTGACCGGTTCCAGCCCCAAACCCAGACCTGTTGTTTCATTAATTGGAGCCAGGCCGATTTTTGTAATTCACCGGGGCCCGGACCCTTCTGTCCGAATGAGAAACGGTAAACGCCTTGTTTGTCCCATACATGGACGCGCAGCGCGACCGTATCGAGCAGGTAAAGACTGCCGTCGCTGGAGAAATCCATTGAAAAGGGCAGCTGTAAGATTTCGTTTGACTGGCTCGGCAAGGGCGCGTAGCGTTGCAAGATCCCATAGTCTCGCGCCGGGCCGTCCAGCAGAAACAGGTGACATAATATAAAGAGCACGTTTTCTCTCCTCAACTCTGTTGGTCTTCCCTGTCAATACTTCGTGTCAATTGTGAAAAAAGTTTGAAAAGAGGGTGAACTGGTTCAAACCGGTTTGAATTGTCTTTGAAGCGGAGGGAAATCAGCCCGTTGGTAGGAGGCATCACAAGCAGATACTCGCGATGGGAGTGCTCATGGCTAATTCAAAGAATGGGGCCAGACCGTCCTATCACACAAAAAGAGACTAAATAGTCGTCTTTTCCATTTTTCACTGGCTTTTCTTTCTTTTTTCCTTCATATTCTTAGGTGAGGCACGGCCGCTAACTACGTTTGCCATCGCGACAAAATACGACCAACCGCGACCTGGGAGGTCTTCATGCGTATTGTCATTGTAGGTGCGGGTGCGTTGGGTGGGTTCATTGGCGCTTGTTTGAAAAAGGCCGGCGAAGATGTCACCCTTATCGCAAATAATCCCGCCAGAATCCGTCTTATCAACAAAGACGGACTTTATCTCGCCGAAGGAGAAAAAGGCGAGTCCTGTATCCGCATTAAACTGGTTTCCTCGTGCGAGGGAGCACCGGCGGATCTGATTTTCCTCGCGGTCAAGAGTTACCAGACCCGCGAGGCGCTTCGTTCAGTCACGTCTCTCATTTCCGACAAGACCCATGTTTTGTCCCTGCAGAACGGCTTGGGCAATGTGGAAATCATGGCGGAGGAAGTTTCTCCCGATCAGGTTTCCTGTGGGATCACCTACCACAGCGTTCAAGATGTGGGTGCCAACCGACTGCGCTACCGAACGGGTATCAAACCGATTCAGGTGGCCCCCTATAACGAGCAAGGCCGACCCGGTTTGGAAAAGGTCGTGGCTGCTTTCTCGAGCGCGGGCTTGAAGATGGAGATTGTGCCAAATGTTGATGTGGCTATCTGGCAGAAGTTGCTGCACAACGCGGTCATCAACCCCGTTTCTGCGGTCACGGGCCGCACCTGTCGGGAAATGCTCGAAGATGGTGAGCTGCAAAACTTCATGCGCGCTCTGTGCTATGAAATCGTTGAGGTAATGAAAGCCCGAGGCCTTGAAATCATCCATCCCGAAGACCCTTACCTGCCCGTGATCAATTCTCAGAAAGCGCTGGGAAAAAACAGGCCGTCCATGTGGCAAGACCTGGTCCGGGGAAGAAGGACTGAGGTTGATTCCATTAACGGCGCGGTGATCCTTGAGGCAGAGAAATATGGGCTTTCCGCACCCCTGAACTGGGGTTTGGTGCGCTTTATTCATTCTCGCGAGCATTGGAAAATAAATACGCGCAAGCAAGATAGCAAGACCTTGCGCAAGGCGATTGGCGTCACGAAACCTTCCTCAGCGGCGTTGATCATACCCGGGGCAGGCATGCCCAAGGGTCGTGTTCCGCTGGAGACGGCGCCCAAACTCAAGGAGCTGTTGGGCTCTTATTACCGAGATCTGGAGGCTGCTTCAGAAGACCCCAAGCGTCAGGTTGTGTGGACCTCGGGCCTGGGCCCGGTCGAGATCTTAAGGGCTTTTGACATGGCCACTTATTACCCGGAGAATCACGCCTGCCTGATCGGCGCTTCCCGCCAGACCGGGCGCTACATTCCCAGGGCGATTGCTGAGGGATTCAGCCAGTTTATTTCCTCGGCAATGGCCTGTGATATCGGTGCCATGCTTGTGGGTGACAGTCCACTGAACAAGGTCTATGGCATCAGTGGGCCTCCACCGCCAGACTTAATCGCGTATTCCACCAACAATGGCAGAGACCTGCTGCATTGGTTCGAGTACTATGGGCGTCATTTCGCCGTGCCCGTGTTGGGCCTGCACCCGCCGCCCGCCTTGGATCTGGTCGACCGTCATTCTGTTTCCGCCACGTCGCACCACCTGCTGGGTCTGATTGACAGGCTGGAATCTATTGCGGTCAAACGCCTGGATCTGTGCCGTTTGCGCGATGTGGTGAGGCTCTCAGCCAAGGCCGCCCGACTCTGGGGCGACATTATTAATCTGTCCCGTCATGTGCCCAGTCCTATCACCTTCTTCGATATGTTGATTCACATGGCGCCGATTGTGATCATGCGCGGCACACCTCAAGCGGTAGAATACTATCAGATTCTCAAGGCAGAACTGGAGGATCGGGTGGCTTGCAACCAGGCGGCGGTGCCCGGTGAACGCTATCGGCTGTTCTGGGAAGGACCGCCTATTTGGGGTGCACTTCGTCCCCTTGCCGAACTTTTCCTGAGCAAGCAAACGGCCGTGGTCGCTTCGACCTTCTGCTCTTTTCCGGCGGGGCTCGATGTGCTTGAGGCCAACAATCCCATTGAATCGATGGCACGTGCCTATCTGGGTATTTTTCCCAACCGTTCGGAAAAATACAAGGAACATTGGCTCAAGCAGCAATTCAAGGGTTGGGGTATTGATGCGGTCATGTTCCACGAGGGACGTACGTCTCCAGAGCACAGCAATGTTCGCTATGGTCTGGCGCAACGACTGGGTGAAGAAACTGGTCTGCCCTCGCTTGTGGTAGAGGCCGATACCCATGACCAACGGCTCTTTTCCCTTGACCAGGTCCGTTCCCAATTGACCGGCTTCATCGAAAATATCAAGGAGTCTTCGCCCAGCTCTTATGCGGTTCTAGGGGAGTGCTTATGATGCGTAAATTGATTACAGCCGGGATTGATGTAGGCTCTGTCTGCATCAAGGCGGTTATTTATGATGGTTCTGCGGTTATCGGGAGTGCGGTGATTCCGGTGAAGGGCCTGTTCCAGGACCGTGCCCAAGAGGCATTGGCCCAAGCATTGGATGACGCTCAAATTGGTGAGGGGGCATTGGCCCTTATTTGTGCTACGGGATACGCGGCGGAATGCTTGACTTGGGCGAACACTACCCAATCGGTGGCGTCCTGTCTGACAGCGGGTGCCTTTGCCCGGTTCTCTCAGAAGATGTCGCTTGTTGATCTGGGTGGCGAGGATCCCAAGGTGATCGGCATTGACGAAAAAGGCAAGCGGACCGGTTTGCGCTCCTTGCGGAAATGTGCGGCAGGCAGTGGTCTTTTTCTAGATCTGGTTGCTCGTCGCCTGGATGTTCATCCCTCGCGTTTGCAGACCCTGGCCTGTGATTCGGAAACACCCGCCATGATCGGCAGTTATTGTTCCGTATTTGCTTTGAGCCAGGTCTACGAACGGCTTCGCGACGGAGAAACGCCTGCGGCAGTTGCGGCGGGCGCTATTGAATCGGTGGCTGAACGACTCTACGAAGCCGGCGGGTTCAGTGCGCCGGTGATGGTTTCTGGAGGCATGGCCGAGTACTACCCCAATGTGCTGCAAGCCCTTTCCCGACACCTCAATCAGCCGGTCCAGGCGCTGCCCGGACCGATTGAAATCGCGGCCCTCGGAGCTGCCATGAAAGCGCGGCATATGGCTGTTCGTGGGCAGATTCAACCCGAGACAATCGCTCATCCCGTCTAAAATAAAACAGGAGATTGTTATGCACTACATCCAACAATTGTGGCCAGACCACGTGATCCGCACCATGGTGGAAGAACATGAGGTCATCCTCGCCAACTTGAAAAGACTCCGCCAGTTGGTTGGCGAAATATGTCAAGAAGACAGGCTTGTCGATTTGACTTTGTTAAAGACCATTGCGGGCAACCTGCTTGCTGCCGAGCCCCATCACCAGCGCGAGGAAAATGTCTTGTTCCTGGAGCTGGAAGAGTTGGGCATCGAAGGTCCGCCCACGGTGATGCGGATGGAACATGTAGAGCTGCGTAAGCTGAAGCACGACTTCGCCGAGCTGAGCGAACAAGCCGACGAGCTTGAGCTGGAAGCGTTCAAGTCTCGTTTGAAAAGGACGGCTCTAAGCCTGGTGGGAATGTTGGAAGAACATATCGAAAAGGAGAACCAAATCCTCTACCCCTGTGCCCTCGCGGAGATCGAGGAAGACACATGGAAAACCATGCAGACGGCTTGTGAGGCCATCGGTCCCTGCGACTTTAAACCAATGCGCGAAACGGTGAGTCAGTCCCCTTGAATCGGTGCGCATGAGACCCGAACGAACATGTATTCCCCGATCCGCATCCCTACCGGTGTTTGGGTATCCCAGTCGCGTCGGGTGTTGTCAGACAGCTATTACCTCTCTATGACGGGACCTTCAGCAGGCATCTGTTCCTCCTCGGTGTTGAAAAGGGATGCGTGCTGGAGGTTCCCTCACGGATAGGAAACACCTGCATGGGCCATGCTGTTGAAATTATCGTCCTTGAGGCCATCCCGTGCGTATGTTATACATGACACCATGGTGCGGTGTGTCGACGCGCGAGGCCAGGAAAGGAGACTGATTTAGGTGGATGTTAAGTTTTTGCTCAACATGCTGTTGGAGCGACATGTGATCTCAGACACCGAACGAGATTATCTACTCGGTGAAGAGGGGCGTATTCGACGGCAGTTGTTTCGCACCAGACGCGATGAGTTTGCCGGTCCCTTCGCCAGCGCCAAGAACATTCATCCCATCGACGTGGTCACCAACTTCCCCTTGTTCCTCGAAAACACGGACCGCGAACTCTCCGAGGAAAAATTATCCCAGTATGTGGCGGATAAGAAACAGGTTCCCTTCGTTCACTTGGACCCACTCAAGATCAATATGGAGCTGCTTTCCAAGTATATTTCGCGTCCCTTTGCGCGCAAGTACCTGATCATTCCCCTTGAAGATCAGGAAGGGTTCCTGACCTGCGCCATGACGGATCCTTTTGACCTGGAGCTGTTGTTCAACCTCAAGCGCAATACGGGCCGGGAAATCCGCCCGGTAGTGGCACCCAAGGGTGAAATTGTCCGGATCTTGACCGAGTTCTATGGTTTCCGTCAATCGGTTAAAAAGGCTGAAGCCGACTTGGAGCCCCTGGCCAATTTGGGTAACTTGGAACAACTGGTCAAGTTGAAAAGCGAACGCGAGTTGGAAGCCTCAGATTCGCACGTGATCAAGGCGGTCGAGTATCTGCTGGTCTATGCCTACGATCAGGGTGCCAGCGATATCCACGTGGAGCCCAAACGAGATTTCAGCTTGATTCGCTTCCGCATTGATGGCGTCCTGCACGATATTCAGAACATGTCGCCCAAGGTCCACGCGGCGGTTGTCTCGCGTTTGAAGCTGTTGGCGCGCATGGACATTGCCGAACGCCGCAAGCCCCAGGATGGCCGTCTTAAGACCAAGGTCAAGGACAAGGAAGTGGAGTTGCGTTGCTCGATCCTGCCCGTGGCCTTCGGCGAGAAACTGGTCATTCGTATATTTGATCCCGATATTGTGATGCACGACATGCGGCAACTGGGCTTCCGTGAGACCGAGTTCCTGGTTTTCGACCGCATCATTCGCGAACCCCACGGCATGGTTTTGGTGACCGGGCCCACGGGCTCTGGAAAAACTACCACTCTTTACTCGGCACTGGGCCAGATTGCCACCCGCGAGAAGAACATTACCACCATCGAAGATCCCATCGAGATGGTCAACGAGAATTTCAATCAGGTCTCGGTGAACCCGAAGCTCAACCTGAGCTTTGCCGGGGCGCTGCGCACCATACTGCGCCAGGACCCCGACATTGTGATGCTCGGCGAGATTCGTGACCAGGAGACAACGACCTACGCCCTGCAGGCGGCGCTCACCGGCCACATGATGCTCTCGACCCTTCATACCAACGACTCTTCCGGGGCCGTTTCGCGCCTGATTGATCTGGGGGGGGAGCCGTTTTTAATTGCCTCAACTCTTCTGGGCGTGCTGGCCCAGCGTCTGGTGCGCAAGATCTGTCTGGAATGCGAGAGCGACCATCTGCTTACGCGGGCCGAGTTAAGCGTGCTCAATATTCGTACCAAGTCGGGCAAACCGCTGCGAGTTAAGAAGGGCAAGGGCTGCCACGTTTGCCGTTATACTGGACTCAAGGGCCGCTCCGGCGTGTTTGAGATGATGGCGGTCGACGAAGCCGTACGCAAGATGATCAGCAAGGGCGAAGACACCATTGCCCTGAAGAAGCTTTTGCGCCAAAAAGGCATGGAAACCTTGATGGAGTGTGGCATCCGCAAAATTATGGAAGGTGTGACCACGTTCGAGGAGGTCGTCCGCGTATGCACAGTTTGAAGAGTTCCTTCAAATCCAAAAAGTTCAAGTCCATTTTCAAGGCAGCGCTGTGGGCGACCCTGATTGGGGCGCTGTCTGGCATCGGTTTTGGCATCTTCGTTTTATGGCAGGGTGCCCGCTTCGAAGATTTGCGTTACCTGGAAGATTACAAGCCCAAGGTCTATACTCGGGTCTACGATACCCGCGGCGTGCTTTTGGATATCATCTCCTCGGAAAAACGCATCATCCTGGATTTCGAAGATATTCCCAAGGACTTTGTCAACGCCATGATCGCGGTGGAAGACGAGTACTTCTTCCAGCATATCGGCGTCTCGCCCTTCGGCATCATCAGTGCCCTTAAAGACCGGGTTGTCACCGGTCGAATGCGCGGTGCCTCCACCTTGACCCAGCAATTGGTGAAAATTATAACCCACGATGCCCGTCCCTCTTATGTGCGTAAGCTCAAAGAACAGTTTCTTGCCGTGCAGTTAGAGTCTCGTCTCACTAAAAAAGAGATCTTTGCCTTGTATGCCAATGAGGTTGCTTTCGACAACAATCAATTCGGTATTGAAGCCGCCGCCAAACACTATTTCGGCAAATCGGTGGGCTCTCTCAACCTGGTTGAGTGCGCTTCGCTGGCTGGCATTCCACAGGCGCCCAACCGTTTTAACCCCTACCGCAATCCCGAGGCCTGTAAGCGCAAGCGCAACATTGTTTTGCACCGGATGCTGCAAGAAGGGTACATCAGTCGGCAGGAATACGAGGTTGCAATTAAACAGCCCATGGAACTGGCCGGTCGTAAACGGGGCAAGAGCCGCCCGGTGGCGGGCCACTTTATCGACAAGGTTCGCACCTACCTGTTCGACAAATACGGCGAAGAGAAGGTGCGCACTGCGGGTTGGTATGTGTACACCACACTTGATTTCAAATACCAGGAAATCGCCGAACGCTCGTTGCGCCAGGAACTCCAAAAAGTGGACAAGAGCTTGCGTTACAGACCCGCCGATTGTCCCTCCGTATTTAAGGGCCCCAACGGCGAGAAACCCGATATTCTGGAGTCTTACTTCGATCCTAGCTGGCGTGCGCCTATTCAAGAAGGCATCAATGTGAGCGGTGTGGTGATGAAGGTGACCGACGACTATATTGTGGTGCGGATCGAAGATAAACTGGCGCGCCTCGATGCTGACAGCATGCGTTGGCTAGCCTCCAAGAACAAGAAAACGGGCAAGTACCAGGTCTCGGGCATGGCCAAAAAATTCAAGGTTGGCGATGTGCCCCTGTTCAAGGTTCTTGAACCCATCCCGGTTGCTCCGGTGATGCCGGAGCAGCCCGAAATCTTGGGCCCTGCCGTGGCTGAGCTAGCTGTTGAGACGGATGAAATTACCGATGGAACAACTGCGGGTGAGAGTGAGGCGCTACCCGATGATATAACACCGGAACAGATGTTCTCCCACAAGCTGGAATTGAATCAGGTTCCCGATATTGAAGCTGCCTTTGTGGTGATGGATGCAGGCACGGGTCATATTCTTTCCATGGTTGGTGGCTACGATTTCAACACCAGTAAGTTCAACCGTGCCGAACAGGCAAAGCGTCAGGTTGGCTCCGCCATCAAGCCGCTTGTTTTCGGGGCAGCCCTGGAGCAGGGGTATACCTTGTCCGATATGCTTTTCGATGAACCGACTAATTTCTGGGACCCCACCCAGTTCTATTTTGATGATGACGGGGAATTTCAAGTTTTGACGACCAGCCGCGAGCAGGCGCGCCGTCTTAAGTACGGGGTGATTCCCAAGCCGAAACCCTACCAGCCACGCAACTACGGGCGCACTTATTTGGGGCGTACCACCCTGCGCAATGCCTTGGCCCAATCGAAGAATATCGTGGCGGTCAAGTTGCTGAATCAGGTGGGCTATGACAACGTTATTGAATACGCCAACCGCTTCAAGGTTGCTCAAGATTTGACGCCTTTCCCCAGTATGGCTCTGGGCGCACCGGAGATCAGCCTGCTGGACATGGTCTCTGTTTACGGAACCTATGCCCGCAATGGGGTTCGCGCGGAACCCATGTTTATTCGGCTCATCATGGACGACAAAGGCCTGGCTATCGAGGACAACAAAACCAAGAAGGAGCAGGTGGTTCCCGAACAGAACGCCTATTTGGTGACCAATGCCTTAAAGAGCGTTATTTTTAGCCCCCACGGTACGGCCAAGGGGGCGCGCCGATTGGGTCTGAAGCACCTGGCCGGGAAGACCGGCACAACCAATGACTACACCAATGCCTGGTTTATCGGCTACAACCACCAGCTTGTGGGCGGCGCCTGGGTGGGTCGAGATTTGAACGAGAAGATCGGACGCAACGCCACCGGCGGCGGGACGGCGCTTCCCATCTGGTTGAGTTTCATGGAGGGCATCAAGGATGATCTGGTCGATGAGCCTTTCCCCGTTCCAGAGGGTCTTGTTTGGGTTCCGGTTGATCCAGATACGGGAAAACAGATCACAAGTGATTGTGATTGCAAGGTGGAAAAGCCTTTGCTTGAGATCTTTATCAAGGGAACGGAACCTACGGAGATCTGTTCTGAGAAAGAGCGGCAGCGGATGAAGTTACCCTGGTACCTTCAGAAGCGTACCTACAAGCGCGATCCAGAAACGTCTGGGATTTTACCGGCCTGGCAGAGGATTAACTACGAATCTCAGTTACGCGCGAATCAATTCCTTAGAGGTTTGGCGGCCGAAAAGTGAATAAGGGGCCTGAATCATCAAGTACAGGGACCAAGGTGCGACTGGAATCGATTAAAGGGTTCCTTTTGACGGGAACCCTTTGGCTGGATTGAGTTCGGCTTGAATATCAGAATCGCCAGCCCACACTAACCAGATAACCCGCCAGGTTGTCATCCAGGTTATTGTAGGTATCCGAGGCTGAGCTGTCGATCGCATCGGGCGTATACAGGTACTTGCCCTGTACGATGAGCTTGTCGAAGAGGGTAATGCCTAGTCCGAGTTCAAGGCCCAGTTGGTTGTCAACCGCGTCAAAGTCGATGGCGCTGACATCCAAGCTGACGTAGTTGACGCCACCTTGAACAAAGAAAGTGGTGGCCAGCGGGTAGTACATCAAATCGGCAGCAAAAATGGCTTCGATGTCCACATCTGCCTGGGCAAAATTGGTGCCAAGCAGGTCATCGTAGCGACCGCTGCTGTCCACGTAGAAACCCTCTAACTTGATGCCGAAAACGGTTAGTTTCTTGGAGTAGTCCACGCCAATAAGCACGGAATTGTCGTTCTCATCAAGGCTGGGCGAATAACTGCCAATGGTCACGCCAAAGCCGGCTTGTGCGGTCATTGCGGTCAAAAGGAAAAGATTAAGAATAAGTAAACGTTTCATGTGTTCTCCGGTGATTCCAAGTCGATAGGGACACCCAATTCTAACAGCAGGGAGCGGGTGCGATCAATAGCTCCGGTGCCGCGCTGAAGAAAGGCGCGTGCGCGGATGGACATCTCGGCCAGGGAGTCGGGATTGCGCAACAGGGCGTCAAGTGTTGCCTCCACCTCATCGGGGCCGTTCAGGGTGAGGATCGCACCGGCTTCGCGGGCCTCCTCGACCTCACGACTGAAATTGTGCGTGGACGGCCCCATCACGGCAGGTGCCCCGGCCTGGAGCGATTCCAGGAAATTCTGACCGCCACGCTGGTTGAAACTGCCGCCGATCAGGCTGAGTCCGGCATAGGCATAACAGCCGGAAAGCTCGCCAAAGGAATCGAGGACCACCACCTGCGGCGGCGTGGATTGGTCGTCCAACTCTGAACGGAGCACGGGGTTCAGGGCCGCCAACGCTTCGAGGTGTACGGGTAAAGTCTCCAGGTGGCGGGGCGCCCAGAGAATGCCTCGATCTGGGAAAGCAGCGGAAAGGGCGGATACCGCGGGAAGCAGCAAAGTGATTTCATCGGCCGAGATCGAAGCAAACAAAAGCATGCCCTTGTTGAGTTCCAGCCAGTCTTGCAAGGGACCCGAATTCAGCTTGCGCGGCTGAAAATCATATTTGATATTGCCCGTGACCCTTACCTTTTGCGGGTCCATGCCAAGACTCAGGAAGCGCTCCCGGTCGAGAGAACCGCGTACCGCGACCACAGATGCTCTGTTCAGTGTCTGGGTGAGCAGGGGCAGTTTCCTGAAACGCAAGGTCTTTTTGCTCAAACGGCCGTTGACTATCATCAGGCGAGCACCCTGGCTGCTGGCAAAACGGAACAGGTGAGGCCAGATTTCGGTCTCTACGACTACTAGATCGGGCTGTTTCACCCCGTGGAAGAGCTGTTTGTAGCAGTAGGTCAAGTCCCAAGGCAGGTAGCGCACCCGTTGCCGCCCCAATTTGTCGGTGAGAAAGGCAAAACCGGAACGGGTAGAAGTGGTGATCAGCACCCGTTTGGACACCCGCTCGGCACCGCCCAGCAAGGCCAGGGCAATATTAATCTCGCCAACAGAGACCGCGTGCACCCAAAGCGATGGCGTAAAATGTACCGGCTCGGGCCAAAAACGCAGGCGGAACCATTTGGCAAACTTGGGCCGGACCCGATCGAGGAGGGGCAAGATTGGGACGATCAACAATAGGATCGACCAGGTGAGCAGCTTGTACAACAGCAACAACAAAGTACGCGGTTCCTTCGGGGGAGTTGGTGCCACCCAATGGGGTAGTCGCCCCTATTCTCGCCTGTTTCATCAAGTCCAACAAGTTCCAACTTTCGGGTCCGGGGGTTTTTCCCAAATCTTGTAATGGCGAACACGAGCGCGGCCCAAGAGGGAAAGGGCAATGACAATGGCTTCGATGCTTCATTTTACTTTGGTTTCAGGATAATGGCACCTGACCGCCCTGCAGGTCGATCTGGTTTTCCGAGGGAGAGATTCCGGTGCACAGGGCTGATTGGTTGGAATGCCGACATGGTGAGCTCCAGGAGATTGGGCATTTCAGTCAATGATGGCATTCTGACACAAGCGGACCGTGTCATTCGTATCATTCGATAAGCTGTTAGCAGGCGATAGAAGTGTGATATACTATACCACAATTGTCGCGGCGTCAATACGAGGGTTTGAATGAAGAGCTTTTCAACGTCTTTCCCGAGGCTTTTTAACCTGTCAATTCTTGATTGGAATAGCATGCCTTCTTTTCTCATTGACAAACCCGATGTTTGGACAGAAATGGCTCGTTACGCACGCAAACACGGTTTACCCGTTGGTGCCAACTCTGGGAAGCAGGTTGAGGAGGGCGCTCTTTTGCTCTAATGTCCCCGGGGGAAAGCAATTGGCGCCTGGCCGCCGTGCACGCCGACCTTATCTCAGGGGCACCAAAACTTGGAATTAGGTAATGGAATTTTGGATAAAGCTGATGTTTTGATCTACTAGGAGCCATGGGAAAACGTGAAACCGATTCTTGCCGCCAACACACTTTATCGAACACTGGCCTTGTCTTTTATCGCACTTTCCCTTTCGGCAGCTCTTTTAGTGGCCTTGGTGCATCTGTTCATCGGTTTTCGAAGCCATCAGAAGTTGCTGCTCAACGAGAATCAGGTCCAGGCCAAAAACGTGGCCCTGGAGATTGGCGCCTATTTAGAGGAACATATTGGGGCAATGAACGCGGTGATTCGCCTGACCCGGCTCCCAGTAAAGTCTGGCGAAGAGGGCAAACAAAAACTGGAGTACCTGTTTCGCATGAAGAAGGCTTTCAGGGCGATGCAGGTGTTCGATGGCCAAGGCGATCATTTGTATAGTATTTCACGAAGGGCGGTGGAGGAGATCAGCCTCGCGAGTTATGCCCCCACGGTTGAAAGAGCGCTAACCCAAGACAGTTGTGTCAGCAATGTGTTTATCGAAAGAGAAACGCTGGAGCCGTATGTTCTGGTGGCGGTACCCATAAAAGGTGACAATGGTCAGACACGTGGGGTACTGGCTGGTGAACTCAGTTTGAAGTCCATATGGGAGCTGGTTGGTCGTATTCGCATCGGCGAAAAGGGTTCTGTCTATGTGGTCGATCAATTCGGCAGGCTGATCGCCTACCACGACCGGTTCCGGGTTCTGGAATCCGAGATCGTGAGTGAACTGGAAGCGGTATCTGCCTATCTGAACAGGGAAAGCGAAGGTACCGCAGGAAAGTTCGGCCTGGTTATGGGCATTGAAGGGAATTACGTTCTGACAGCTTTTCAGGTAATGCAGTTGTCGCATTGGGCGGTTGTGGTGGAGCTTCCCTGGTCCGAGGCCTATGCGGCCATGCTGAGTGATATCGGGTTTTCTGTTTTGGTGACCCTGCTGGTCGCCTTGCTCGCCGCCTGGCTTGGTCTGCGTGTGGCCAGGCGTTTGAGCATCCCCATTCAAGACCTGACCGCAACTGCGGCCCGCATCTCCGCTGGCGAACTCAGCCTACAGGCCCCTATTAAAGGAGGCCGGGAGCTTCAGGAGCTTGCCTGCGCCTTTAATCAGATGACCACTCAATT
>Ga0316189_10003087_pt1 | contig 16206 bp, 11 predicted proteins | sample LowCovwburrow_MG_FD_204930 | JGI IMG/M metagenome (GOLD analysis project Ga0316189, IMG submission 204930) | Coastal sediment microbial communities from Maine, United States - Lowes Cove worm burrow | ecosystem: Environmental > Aquatic > Marine > Coastal > Sediment | place: USA: Maine... | reverse complement strand
TAAAATCTTCTTTTCATTCAAATCAATTTGTGTAATATCACCGTGTTTTTTAATCTGAACAATACTCTCAAGAAAATCTGAATCATATACATGAATCAATTGAATCCTGGGATTCAACGTGTCCAAATGTTTTGATATTTCCATTGCCTCTATAAATGAAACACCAGATCGTGATGCCTCTAAAAAATTATATTCTGGAAGTAAGTTTCTTAAATAACTGGATTGACGACATTCGTCCGGGTTCATAAAGTTTTCAATATATGAATCTCCTATAATAGTAATTAAATTATCAAAAGATTTTGGTAGATCTCCAGGCCATCCTTTATCATTTATATGCCATTGATGACTTCCTCCTTTCCATGATCCTATTTGATTTGGGATATATTTTTGAATGCCATTATCATCAATAAATCTATTTGGGATATCCGAAGTTAACGAAAAAGACCTCGCAATAACCTCACCCAATATTATTCCCAATAGGAGAAAAACGAAAATGTCTTTAAGAAAATTCTTCATTAGCTAAAACTGAAAATAAATAAACTCTTGTTCCTCACCAGTATAAATGAACATTAAAACTATCAACCCTAAATAGAAAGACCATCTAACAATTTTCGGAAATTCATTTATTCGCTCTATTGAATATTTTGATGATCTACCGAACCACTCAATAACAATGAAAAATAGAATTAACCAATACAATTCTACTGAGAATGTCTCATAATATGAAAAGAAGTTAAGTGTAAACATATCAGCAATGTATTGTAGTGCATGTGATACCGTATTAGCCCTAAAAAAAATCCACGCTAATACGGTTATTGAAAAAGTAAACAAAATTTGTCTAATTTCCCTAAGATTGGCAAAAACCCTTCCTTCAGCAACAAGATTCGTATTAACTCTATTTTTATTAAGAAGCAAAAGTGGTAAAAAGTATAGAGCATTTAAAATCCCCCAAAGGATAAAAGTCCAGTTTGCACCATGCCAAAAACCACTTAGAATAAAAATTATGAAGGTATTTCTTACTTTCATCGCAGTACCTCCTCGACTACCTCCCAATGGAATGTATAGATAATCCCTAAACCAAGTGGATAAAGATATATGCCACCGTCTCCAAAATTCCGCAATGTCCCTAGAAAAATAAGGGAACGCAAAGTTTTGCATTAAATTAAAACCAAATAAACGTGAAGTACCTATTGCTATATCTGAATATCCACTAAAATCACCATATATTTGAAATGTAAAAAACAAAGCACCCATCAAAAGTGTCGCACCAGAATAGTCATCGGAATTGTTAAAAACAATATTGGCGTATTGGGCACAATTATCTGCAATGACAATTTTTTTGAAGAATCCCCACAATATCTGACGCGAACCATTTACAGCATTTTCATAATTAAATTTGCGTTTGGTATAAAATTGAGGCAATAAATTGGTCGCCCTTTCAATAGGACCAGCGACCAACTGTGGAAAAAAACTAACAAAAGCTGAAAAAGCCACTATATCTCTAGTAGGTTCCAGTTTACGCCGATACACATCTATTGTATAACTTAGTGTTTGAAATGTATAAAAACTTATTCCTACAGGCAGTATAACGTTTAGCGAATTTTCTTGAATTTCTTTTCCAAAAAAGCGAAACGCCTCTGTAAAGTTTTCCACAAAAAAGTTATAATATTTAAAAAAGCCCAAAAAGCCCAAATTGACAACTATACTAATCCATAAAAAAAATTTTCTTCTATTTATTCTTTCTTCATTCCTCAATAAATTCCCAACAGTAAAATCAATAAACGTGCTAAAGATAATCAAAGATAAAAAACGCCAATCCCACCAACCATAGAAGATATAGCTTGATGCTACAATTAGAAGATTCTGGAACTTTAAATTTTTATTTGTAACAAACCAATAAAGTACAAAAACTATAGGCAAGAATATTGCAAAATCCAAAGAGTTGAATAACATGTAGCTTGTTTAGTATTGCAAAGAACCAAAATATTTTGCAAGACAAAAATTTAATTTTAATTAGACTAGAAAATAAAACTGGATGAAAAAAAGAAAATTATGGTAAATGATAGAAATTGTATACTTATTCCCATCAATTAAAACTGTTATCCTATAAGTTGTAATATTTTTTATACCAATCTACAAAATTATCTATACCCATTTTTATGGAAGTATTTGGACTGTAGTCATAATCCCGGATCAAATCATCTACATTGGCCCAGGTTGCAGCCACATCGCCAAGTTGCATTGGAAGCATTTCTTTTTTAGCGGTAACGCCTAAACAACTTTCTATGGCTTCTATAAAAGCCAATAATTTTACGGATTGGTTATTTCCAATATTGTAAATCTTATATAAATGAGGCATTACCTTTCTATCTTTGGGTTTCTTTTCCAGAATGCGTACCACCCCCTCAACGATATCATCAATATAGGTAAAGTCACGCTCCATATTCCCATTGTTGAATACCTTGATGGGTTTTCCATTTATCATGGCTTCTGTAAAAAGGAACATCGCCATATCTGGTCTGCCCCAGGGTCCGTACACTGTGAAAAAACGTAGGCCTGTAGTAGGGAATCCATATAAATGACTGTAAGTATAAGCCATGAGCTCATTGCTTTTTTTGGTTGCTGCATATAGACTAATGGGATGATCCACATTATCCGTGGTTTCAAAGGGTATTTTTTTGTTTAATCCGTAAACACTTGAGCTACTGGCATAGACCAAATGTTTGATATCATGGTTGCGACAACACTCCAGGATATTCAAAAAACCAACAATATTACTATCGATGTAGGCTTCGGGATTTTCCAAACTATAACGTACTCCAGCTTGGGCTGCCAAATGGCAAACAACATCAAATTTTTCAGTTTTAAAAAGATTGGGAAGGTCATCACGATCTTCAACGTACATTCGAATGAATTTGAATGCCTCTGGATACTTTTTACTATCTGTCAACGAGCTAAATTTTTCCGCCTTTTTTCTATCGATACCTAATTCATCAAGACGTGCATATTTTAAGTTTATATCATAGTAATCGTTAATATTATCCAAGCCTATAACCTCATGGTTAAGTGAAATTAATTTTTTGGCCGTGTGAAAACCGATGAAGCCAGCTGCTCCTGTAACTAATATTTTCATTTTTTACTTTTTTTTATGCATTCTTCCATCAATAATAGTTAAATCATTTAATTGGTTAATGGTATGTGTAGAATTAATATTTTCATCCCAATCTGGAATTATTGAAGATACTTCATATTCCTCATATTTCTCTTCAGTTAATTCAGTTATTTTATTGATTGAAAAAGCATATCCATAATGTTTACCGCAATTTTGGGACGGTCGATAAAACTCATGGTTAAATTCAAAAATATTTCCAGCAGGCCTGGCTCTTGTAACATCACTTACTATAGGATTTTGGGCATGTGAGTGCCAGTTTTGACTTAATAAGTTATCAGAGTAAAAAATAAAAAGTTCATTATTTTTTGATGCCCCATTACTTTCTTGAATATTGGTAAACATCCAATAACGGTTATCTTTTTTTAAAATTGTTGTATCGACTGCTACAATATTTTTCATTAGATTCATCACAAATTCCCATTCGTAAGGGAATTTTAAACATTTGTAAAGTTCAATGGTCTCATTTTCGTTGGTTTCAGGAATCATATACAACTGCTTATTATCTTCAATTAAAAATGGATAAGACAAATGATAATCTTTTTTTAAAATGCATGTTGGCTGTGTGTATGTTCCGTCTTTATTTAAAGTCATGACTGAAATATGTCCTTTTCTTTTAATATCATTATAAATTAACTCTTCTAGGAATAGGTAGTGCTGATTATTTCGTTCGTAGATAAACGGATCTGCCCAAAACCGATCTTTTGGAGGAATTATTTTAGTGAAATTTATTGGAGAAGAACCCTTTAAAGGATTAAATGGACTGAATGAATACAAAAGCATCCATTGATCTGTGAAAAATCTGGAATCTAATAATTGTTTAAGTTTTTTGTAATACTTTTTTAGAATACTTGTAAATACGAACATATTTCTAGGCACCCAAACATTACTTGCGTCATTAAAATTAAAATCATTTACTTTTTTAGCCTGTTTCAAATAAACATTGGGTCCAATATCAATAAATTTCTCTAGTGCTCTTGGTATTAATGTAGATGAGGTCCATAGTAAATCATTGGCACCTCTTCGAATGCCCATTTTGTCCGCACTAACTTTTATGGTTTTTAGGACACTCAATTCGGAATTATTTGATAAATACATCAAATTTGTTTCAATTACATCTTGATCAAAAAGCATTTCACGTGCACCAATAGTATGGGTTATTGGATTCTTTAAATCACTATGATATAGAAACAGGATTCCACCCCTTACAATCTTTTCCAATGAATAGGTTGGCATAAGGCTATCAAGTTTAATAATGTAATCGATATTTTGGCTCCTCAGTTTGGATTGTGTTTCATGTTCAGTCTTTTGGTCAATTGTTATTATTATGGTTTTGGGGATTAGTTCTTGGATATCTTTTTTTTCAGAGGCATCGGGATTCAATTTAAAAATTTGTTCTTCGAATAAATTATAAAAACGAAATAAAGATGGATCTTTCAGCTTTATTTTTGGGGTTTGAATATAATTGACCACTTCGATTTGTTGATTATTGACAATATCCTTCAACATTTTGTAAATCCAATAATCTATTTTTGTATTATTACCTATAATGGCTAAACGAATTTTATTTTTCATTTTCATTTTTAAAATTATTTATCGAAAATAAGGTTTTCAGCATCTAACGACTTACATTTATTTTATTAAAGGATAAACTGCCAGAAAAAATAGAAGAATCGCCATTTAAACCATCAATTTGTACTGATATGGAGAAAAGTGATGGCAATAAAAATGATTTAATAATAATAAAAAATATTTTTATCAGGATTACTATTTATTTAGTACTGTTATTACCAGACTAAAAATATAACATACTTAAATCCTAGAGAATAGAAATCAACGAATAAATTAACATTTATTTAATTTGACACCTTAGAGGCAACATTAATTGAAAGAACTATATCATGCTAAAAAAAATCATTAATTCCTTGGTGACAGAACCGATGAGAATTCCCTACCTTATATTTTTAAAGTTTTATTTACTCCGCCTTTCATCAAAGAAAAATATTGAGATTAAAGGAAAGGTAACACTTAACGGTATCCCTCTTATAGATATCATGAAAGGTAGCAGACTGTATATTGGGACTGAAGTAACATTAAACTCAAATAATAAAGGTTATCATATAAATCTTCATTCCCCTGTAAAACTACTTGCTGATAGACCAGGGGCGGTTATTAGAATTGGTGATAAAACTAGGATACACGGAACTTGTATACACGCATACCACTCGGTTGTTATTGGTAATAATTGCCTAATAGCGGCCAATTGTCAAATATTCGATGGAAATGGGCACGACTTGTCATTTCCAGATGTCGATAATAGAATTAATACTAAAGGGACAAGCAAGTCAGTGATAATAGAGGACAGCGTTTGGATTGGCGCCAACTCAATTGTTTTGCCCGGTGTCACAATTGGCAGGGGTTCTGTTGTTTCAGCGAATAGTGTTGTGGTCAAGGATGTTCCTCCTATGGTTGTTGTTGGTGGTAATCCTGCTGTGATCATTAAAAATTATTCAAATACTAATTACTAAAAGGCTTATCTGACACGAAGATTTTTTTAAACTAAGAATTCAAAGAAAATAAACTTATGAAATTAAGCTTTTTTGGAGATGTGGTATTAGACAAGGCATACACTGTTAATTTATCATTTCAGGATTTTATATTTAATCTTGAGCATCCTTTATCATGTGAGGGTATCCCGGTAAAAAATAAAGTTAATATATGTGCAGATAAATCGTATATAGAAGAGACATTTGGCAAACTACCACTTGCGGTCAATCTGGCCAATAATCATATAGGGGATTATGGCGATTCTGCCTTTGTAAAAACCATAGATTTTTTAGTAAATAACAATATTGCATATTTTGGTGCAGGAAATGAGGGGAATAATTTCAATAACCCGGCGATTGTTAATTTTGAGGAAAAAAAAATTGCCCTTTTAGGATACAGTTGTCCTACAACCAATGCTGTGTTTGGAAACAATGTATCGAACGGAAGTGCACTTTTGTATCACAAAAAAATACTTTTGGATATTAACGATTGTCTTTCGAAAGTAGATTTTATTGTTGTTAATCTACATTGGGGGGATGAAGATGTTCGTTATCCTAAACCTAGTGATGTGGAAAAAGCCAAGATGTTTATTGATGCTGGTGCAGATCTTATTATTGGACATCATGCCCATGTGATTCAAAGTATTGAAAAATATAAGGGGAAGAATATTTTTTATGGTTTGGGACACTTTTTATTTCCCTATATGGATCGTCCGGCATATTATGATGGAAAAAAGTTTAGCAAAGTCTATTCACCAAAAGAAAAACAGGTAAATAGGGAAGGTCTGGTTGTTGATTTGGACAGCAATCTTAATGTTACACATTCGACAATAATGTTTGATGGAAACAGTGTAAAACAATGGAAAGCTAAAATACCTAGATGGATTCCCAAATCACAAAAACAATACAATTGGTTTATAAGATTTTTTAAGAAAAGAAAAATGCTTGAAATGTTCGCTCAAAATCCGCGAATTCCTACTTTCGCTCAGATAAAACATTTTCTGGGACGTTAATTATTAATTTATCTGAAAAGTAAAGAGAACCATTTGCATATTTAAATTTACTTCATCCAGCATCGTCACAAGTATTATGGAACAATTTTGGAAAATTTATACAAAAGAAAAATAAACGTTTGTTTCAAATAAAACAACAAATGCATCTGATTTGAAGTAATCAGAAATGCTTATTCAAGGATGCAAGCCCCGTATTTATCAATTTGCCTTTAAAAAAAGCAGCAATCGGAATCATCGATGGTACAATTTGAATCAAAAGCAGCTGTTTTTTTAAATTATAAGGGTAAATAATGAAACTTAATGTATTATTCTTAATCTAATCATTATTTACCGCCTTTTTGCATAACTATTAAAATCGTCAAATCATTAGGAAATATGCCGCCGTAGTTCTTTTATCGAAGAATTACTTTCAGGGTTCCTAAAATTATTTTAATGTCGTTAAAAAAGTTTTTATCTGTTATATACTTTTTGTTCAAGGCCAATTTCAAGGGCATAATCTCCTCAATATAGGTTTTTTCAGGGTTATCTGATTTTGCCAAAAGCTCATTTTCATTTCGAAATTGAATCGAAGCGTAATCTGTGATTCCTGGCCTTACCAATAATACCTTTTTATCTTCCGTGGAATAAAGGTCAACATATTTGGGAACTTCAGGTCGGGGACCAACCAAACTCATATCACCAATGAATACATTGATGAGTTGTGGCAATTCATCCAACTTGCTTTTGCGCAGGTAATAGCCTACCGATGTAACTCGGGAATCCTTTTTTCCAACGGTCAACAATCCTTTTTTATCCGACCCAACATACATAGTCCTGAATTTTAAAATACGAAAGGGTTTACCGTTTAAGCCTATTCTTTTTTGTTTATAAAAAACCCCACCCTTTGAAGATACCGCAGTGGCTACCATAATGCATAGGAAAAGAGGGAATAGCAACAATAAACCTATTCCTGAAAACAAGATATCAAAGGTTCTTTTTAGCATAAGATTTCCTCTACAGCATTTGAAACCGTTTCCATAATATAATTAACTTCATCTTCAGTTAGCTGGGGATAGATGGGCAGTGATATTTCATTTTGGAATTGTTGGTAAGCCACAGGGTAATCCTTCATGTTAAAACCCATTTCTTTGAAAAGTGTCAAGAGTGGCAAAGGTTGAAAATGGACATTGACTGCTACGTTATCTTCAGCGATAAGACTTATAATTTGATCTCGCTGTTCTTCATTGGCACCTTTGATTCGCAGGGCATACAAATGGCAAGATGATGTGCTATTATTTGAACTATGGGGCGGTACAATGGCCCATTGTTTGTTTTTAAAAAAGCTGTTGTAGGTCTCAAAAACCTGAATCCTTTTGGGCAAAATATGCGAATTGTAACTGCCTAATTGTCCTAAACCAATGGCGGCTAAAACATCTGGCATATTGATTTTAAGACCCGGGAATATAATATCATATTTCCAAGCACCTTTTTTACTTTTTGTGAATGCATCTTTGGTTTGTCCATTCAAGGAGTAACACCTCAATAAACCATAAAGTTCACTATTATCAAAAGGAGCCTTAAGATTTAGGCAAATAGCCCCTCCCTCAGCAGTAGTTATATTTTTAACGGCATGTAAAGAAAAAATGGTTACATCAGTAAGTACCCCAGTTTGTTTTTCGAAATATTTAGCACCAATGGAATGTGCGGCATCTGAAACAACCAAAATTCTACCTAACTTTTTTTGAACTTCACCATTAGCCTGAAATATATATTTTTTGTCTTCCACGAGCTTATTTATGGCTATATAATCACAAGGCCAGCCTGCAAAATCAACTGGCATAATTACTTTTGTCCGAGGTGTAATAGCCTTTTCGATTTCTTTAAGTGAAATGTTGAAATCACTGCCAACATCAACCATAACAGGGGTTCCGCCAGCATGAATCACTGCAAGAGCCGTAGCGGCATATGTATATGCAGGCACAATAACCTCATCTGTGGCTTGCAGATTAAACCATTTCAACATTAAGATGGCTCCTGATGTCCAGGAATTTACACATAAAACATTGGGAGCCTTGGTGAAAATGGAAATATGTTCTTCCAATGCTTTAACTTTTGGTCCGGTCGTAATCCAACCTGAATTTAAGGTGTCCATTACCTCCGTTTTAACTGAATTATTCACATAAGGTGGTGCAAATGGAATGTTCATAAAATTTTTCTGTATAAATTAATATATTGATTACTAATTGTCTTTAAACTAAATTCATGTGCCCTTATGGCGGAATTTTTCGACAATCGATCGCATAAAGCCTTATCTGTGGCTAATTTAATCATAACTTCTGCCAAATCTTCTGAATTATTTACTTTTGCAAATAATCCTTCTTCACCTTCCCTCACTATTTCTTTCGTGCCCGGCACATAAGTGGTAATGATAGGTAGACCAATGGTACAGGCTTCCAAAATAACCCTCGACAACCCTTCTCTAAAGGTCGGTAATACAAATGCATCTGAATCCAGCATAAGTTGATCGATATCGTTCCGCTCGCCTAACCAGTCGACAATTTTAGAATAATCCTTTAGAATATCTAAATTTAATCGTTTAGTGTGCTCTTCCAGCGGACCAACTAACCAAAATTTAAATTCAAACCCTTTATCAATACAAATTTTCGCTGCTTCCAAATAATTTACTATTCCTTTTTCATATACCAACCTTGCGACACAGATATAGGTAAATATTGTATTTTGTCTTTTGGCGATAGGTTGATTTTTTTTGATTTCAATTCCGCTGCCAAAAATTAATGTGCTGTTAGATGGTCTTGCCAATTTTTTGTCTAAAAAGTAACCCAAGTCGTCATTATTCTGAAAAGTTGTACAGTCAACTTTATCCCTTACAATACAGTGAAGTAGATTATAAAACTGACGAAGCAATTTATATTTTAATTTATTGGACATAAAAAGCGTTCCCAAACCAGTAATGGTCCTAACTAATTTAGTATTTAGACCGCAGGTAGCAAGTGGTACCAGGAATGCAGGTTTGGTATCGAAGGTCTGTATTATGTCGAATTTATGTGCTATAAAAATTTTGCGATACTGTATAATAGTTTTAAAATCCGAAATTGGATTTAATTTTCTATTTAAGCTGTATTCAATAAATTCAATGTCACTCGAATAATTATATGATTTACTACCGAGAATGGTCACCTTAAAATTGTTTTTCAAAAGATACTTTGATAATGCAATTCTTTTATGGGCATCTTCTCCTCCCACTAAGCAAATTTTTTTTGAGTTGGACATGTTTTTTAATTTCTATTAGAAATATTTTCCATTTAACAAACGAACAATTGATTAATTTCTTGTTGTAAAGGTAAGAATTGATGTAGTGATATGGAGAATAGGGATTATAGTGTTTACCCAAAAAAAAGATAGTAATATGTTTCTACCGTCAACATATTGGTAATAATGATTTGTATCATATTAAAAAAATCACAAAAATCTTAACTTTAAGTTTTGAAGTTTATAAATGGGGTGTCACGGTATATTAAAACATAACGAGGTATAAACTTTGAATTCTAATTGGTGTTATTAAACTTAAAATAATTTTGGTCAATGTCGTTAGCCGAATTTATATTCTATTTGAGCGAAATATTGTTTTAAATATTCTCGGCATTGGTATAATTGGCTAATTTAGTACTTTGAATAGTTATTTGAATTAATTTTTAAGCATGGTATTGAAACCAAATCAAGGATAATAAATAGTATAAAATTCTTTATTGTCCTAAACCAGTCATACTAAATGAACAAAATCTAACATTAATATTATTTTGAAATCAAAACATAATTTCAGTTTGATGCCTACTAATATAGAATCCTCTGATAGTTTAAATACTAATGGGATGATTTGGTTATCCCCACCCCATATTAATGGGAATGAGCAAAAATATCTTCAAGAGGCATTTGATTCCAATTGGATAGCACCTATGGGCAATAATATCACTGGGTTTGAAATTGATTTACAAAATTATTTATCCAAGGAAGTTCAAGTAGCTGTTTTGAGCTCTGGAACAGCTGCAATTCATCTTGCTTTACAGTTGTTAGGTATTTCAAATGGGGATGAAGTTTTATGCCAGAGTTTTACCTTTTGCGCAACAGCTAACCCTATAATCTACTTAGGTGCGGAACCAATTTTTATAGATAGTGAAAAAGATACCTGGAACATGGCGCCCGAATTATTGGAGCATGCCATCTTGAACCGTATTAAAAAAGGGAAAAGACCTAAAGCAATTATTGTGGTTGATATATACGGAATGCCTTACAAGGCAAAAGAAATAAATGCAATTGCATTGAAATATGAAATACCGATCATAGAAGATAGTGCCGAGGCTCTTGGCAGCACTTATTTTGGCACCAAAAGTGGATTATTAGGAGATATAGGGGTACTGTCTTTTAATGGCAACAAAATTATTACCACTTCTGCGGGTGGTGCTTTGATACTTAAGGAACAAAAACAAAAAGAGAAAACTTTATATCTGGCTACTCAAGCACGTGATATTAATCATAAAACCCATTATCAGCATTCGGAGATTGGATATAACTACAGAATGAGTAATGTACTTGCTGGGATTGGACGAGGCCAGATGGAAGTTTTGGAAGATCGGGTATCAGCGAGAAGATCTAATCATCGATTTTACCAAGATAATTTAATGGTTCTCCCTGAAATCGAATTTTTAGAAGAACCCGATGGTTATATGTCTAACCGCTGGTTAACATGTGTGTTAACGCCATCTTACGAGATTAGGGAAAGCATTCGATTGGCTCTTTTAAATGAACGAATAGAGTCTAGGCGCTTATGGAAACCTATGCATTTGCAGCCTGTTTTTGAAAATAATCTTAATTTTTCAGACGGAACATCGGAAGATTTATTTAATAGAGGACTCTGTTTACCCAGTGGCTCTAACTTATTGGAGGAAGATTTGAAACGAATAATCAGTATCATAAAAACAGCCCTGTCATGATTCAAGATTACATAAACAATACTGTTCAAAGATATGCATCCAAATGGCTGGTTCTGGCCATTGACCTTGTGGTAGTTATGATATCGTTTATACTATCCTATTTTATTCGATTTAACTTGACCTTTAATTTTGATGTCAATATGCTTTTGTTACAATTACCAGTTGTTGTGGCTATCGCATTGATTTCTTTTCTGATCATTGGTTCCTACAAAGGGGTAGTTCGCCATACAGGGGTGCGCGATGTGTACAACATATTCAATGCCATCTGTTTGTCAAGTATCTTGGCCATCTTTATGATTATAGCCAATAGACAGTTTGAATTGGTTGATAACTTTACTATCCCATTATCCATTATCATAATCCATAGTTTAATAAGCTTTGTTTCACTTACTGCATCTCGATATATTTTCAAATCTATGCACGCCAGTTTATCCAATGAATTTAAGTCTAGTAAAAAGGTGCTTATCTATGGGGCAGGGCAGTCAGGAATTTTAACTTATGATGCAATAACCAATCACACTAAAAGTAACACAAAAGTTATTGGTTATGTTGATGATGACATTAAAAAAATAGGAAAACAAATTAATGGTGTCAATGTTTACGGACCAGAAGTTTTATCGGAAAATTTTATTCTAAAAAAGGATATTTCTGAGGTTGTTTTTTGTATTCAAAAAATTGAGGCTCAAAGGCTAAAAGAATTGGTCGAAGGATTAGTGGATTTTCCAGTTTTAGTTAAGATAGTCCCACCTGTAGAAGATTGGATCAATGGGGAGTTGAATGCATCGCAAATTAAGCAAGTCCAAATAGAGGATCTATTGAATAGGCAACCAATTGACATCCTAAATTCAAAAATTAGTAGAGAAGTTAAAGACAAGGTTATTATTGTTACCGGGGGGGCTGGATCAATCGGAAGCGAAATAGTGCGTCAATTAAGTAATTATAAGTACAAATCTTTGATCATCGTGGATCAGGCAGAATCTCCGCTCTATGATTTGCAACAAGAATTAAAGCAGAACAACCATCTTAACTTCACACCAATAGTCGCTGATATTCGAGATAAAAACAGGATGAACAATTTATTTCAAGAATATAAGCCTAACCTTGTTTTTCATGCGGCAGCATATAAGCATGTGCCCTTAATGGAATATAATTCGTACGAAGCCATTAAAATAAATATTGCAGGTACAAAGGCAATTGTTGATCTATCCCTTCAACATCAAGTTGATAAATTTGTGTTCATATCAACAGATAAGGCAGTAAACCCGACCAATGTTATGGGTGCCACAAAGCGAATTGCTGAAATGTATATCAGTTGTATGCAGCAGGAGAACAAAACAAAATTTATTACTACTAGATTTGGAAATGTTCTGGGATCTAATGGGTCTGTAATTCCATTGTTCAAAAAACAAATTGAAAATGGAGGCCCTTTAACCGTTACGCATAAAGATGTAACCCGTTTTTTCATGACCATTCCAGAAGCTTCACAATTGGTCTTGGAAGCAGGAGCCATGGGCGAAGGAGGAGAGATTTTTATATTTGATATGGGCGAATCAGTTAAGATTTTTGATTTGGCGAAAAATATGATCAAACTTTCAGGTTTGCGTTTTCCTGAGGATATAGATATTAAGGTAACAGGACTGAGACCTGGCGAAAAATTGTTCGAAGAATTGTTGGCCAATGGAGAGAATACGTTACCTACCTACCATAAAAAGATTATGATTGGTAAAGTAAGGGCACTGGACTATAACTTTGTCCGTACTAAGATAGATGAGCTTTGTGTAAACAATATGTTTTTCAATGGGGATACCGTTAAACTAATGAAGGAGATAGTACCTGAATATATTTCGAATAATTCTGAATTATGTAAACATGATGAATCTGTGGAAAAGGCGAAGACTCTTAAAAGCTTAATGAAGGTTTTACACTCCTAATTTTTTAGTATACTTGCACAATAAATTCATCACTATGTTCAAAAAAATGAAGATTCCCGCTCCCTATTTTGTTTTGGTTTTTGGTATTGTACTATTTACGTCGTGTGCATCACGAAAAGAGGTGGTATATTTTCAGGATACCGGGAATTTTGAGACGCTGGTTAACAACAACGACTTTGTTTCGAAGTTTAAAGTAGATGATCTTGTATCCATACATGTCTCTTCCTTAAACCCGGAAGCTAGCGCGCCTTTTAATTTATTTAGAGGAGCCGACGAAGTTAGTATGAGACCACAACAAGTTGATTATCTAGTGGATCAAGCTGGGGAGATTGATTTTCCGGTGATTGGTAAATTGAAGATTGATGGTTTGTCTCCAGATGAATTGAGGGGACTTTTAAGAGATCGATTGTCGGATTATTTAAAAGATCCTATCATAAATATTAGACTTCGAAATTTCACCGTAACTGTTTTAGGAGAAGTGAATAGGCCGGGAACTTATCCAGTTAACGGAGAACAAATTACATTATTAGAGGCTTTAGGCTTTGCGGGGGATTTAACAATCAGAGGGGTTCGTGAGAATGTTTTGGTCATTCGGGATTTTAACGGTACTAAGGTATATACGAGGATTGATTTGACTTCTAAAAACATGGTGAAATCACCAGTATTTTACCTTACCCAGAACGATGTCGTTTATGTGGAGCCTAATAAATCTGGAATAACGGCATCCAGCTTGGATAATAGGGCCACTATCGCCATTTCTATTGCCTCTATATTAATTACATCTTCTGTATTATTACTAACAAGAACTAATTAAAGGTTTTTTATACTTTAAGAATGAATACACCAAGTGCTAATTTTTCAAAAAAAAATTTGGATTACAGAGAACTGCTGAAACCCTATTTGAAAAACTGGAAATGGTTTTTTGTTATCGTAGTGGTTGCCTTAATATTTGGGTTCTTGAACATACGTTATGCTGTTCCTCAGTATGCGGTACAGGCAAAAATCCAAATCTTGGATGATCAAAGTGCTACCTCTGAGCTAGATGTTTTTCGAGACTTAAATGTTTTTGGTGGAGGCAGAAATAATGTGGAGGATGAAATAGAGGTACTTAATTCAAGATCCAGTGTTATAAATGTCGTAAGGCAATTGGGGTTGAACAAAAAGATAATTGCATTAGGGAAAATAAGCGATTCTGAGGTTTATGACAATCCACCATTTAAAGTTAATTATTTAGCAGCCGATTCCATTGTATACGGTGCTAAAGAGGAATTCTTTATAACCTTATCTTCTTCCACTAATTTTGAAATGTCTGATGAAAAGGATAGTCCTACTAAAGTATATGCATACGGGAAAACTATCTCCTCAAAAGTGGGTGACATCATCATTACTCCTAATGTATTGAATTTGGAGGCTTATAGTGGTAAAAAGTACAAAGTAGGGATAAATCCCTTAATTGAAGTAGCCGAGTTATACCAAAAGAATATTCAAATTTCGGTTACCAATGAATTTTCGAACATTATTTCAATCTCATTAAACGAGGCGGTAAAAAATAAGGCTGTTGACGTATTAAATAAGCTGATATCCAATTATAACCAGAATGCTATTGATGATAAAAAGGCGATTGCAGATAGAACAGCAACATTTATTAATGACCGAATTGCTGATATCTATGGGGATTTGTCTACTGTTGATCAAGATGCACAAGATTTTAAATCGGGTAGAGGTTTGTCTGATATCGCCACCCAAACTAATCTTAATCTTAATATTGGAGCTGCCAATCAGCAAGAATTACAAAATGCTTCGGTGCAGCTGGACATCGCATCCTCCATGAAGGACATTGTAGATAATCAAGATGGGTATGGCCTACTACCTTCTAATATTGGTCTCGCTGATGCATCAATCGCCAGTACTACTGCTCGTTATAACGAATTGGCACTGGAACGAAAGCGCTTATTGGAAAGTTCCAATGAAAAAAACCCTACAATTGTTAATCTTGACCAGCAACTTGATGGTTTAAAACGAAGTATGCAGTCTAGTTTAGGAAGTATGACCAATAATTTAGGATTACGAGTCAACAACCTTAGCAGCCAAATGTCCAAAATAAATTCAAGAATATATTCGGCACCTAAAAACGAACGTGCTTTGCGCGATATAACGAGACAACAGCAGACTACCGAATCTTTATATTTGTACCTCTTACAAAAACGGGAAGAATCGCAGATTACGTTTGCATCCGCTACACCGAAGTCAAAGATTATCGATAATGCTTATTTAACAAGTGTTGTGCCTGTTTCTCCTAAAAAACCCATTATTTTATTAATGTCGATGATTCTCGGTTTTTTAGTTCCTTTTTCGGTGATTTATATTAAGGATCTTTTAGATAATAAGGTTCGGAATAAGGTTAGTTTGGAAAAATTAACGGGAAATATTCCGGTCTTGGCAGAACTTCCAAAGATTTCAACTAATGAGAATGCCCTGGTTAAAGTTGGGGAACGTACGGTTTTGGCAGAGTCATTAAGAATTCTTCGGACCAATCTCGACTATATTATTAAATCAAAA
>Ga0316189_10003086_pt1 | contig 16206 bp, 16 predicted proteins | sample LowCovwburrow_MG_FD_204930 | JGI IMG/M metagenome (GOLD analysis project Ga0316189, IMG submission 204930) | Coastal sediment microbial communities from Maine, United States - Lowes Cove worm burrow | ecosystem: Environmental > Aquatic > Marine > Coastal > Sediment | place: USA: Maine... | reverse complement strand
GGGGGTGTGGGTTTGTCAAACCCCCCCTCCAGCGCTAGCCAAATGTTGCAATTCCCGGAAATAGAACTGCCGGACGATCCTAAACTCGCCCACAATATCGCCCATTTTGCGCGAGCCTTGCGCAAAGCGGGCCTTGCGATTGGTCCGGGTCGGGTCATTGATGCCATACGCGCTGTCGAAGCGGTCGGCTTTACGCAAAAGTCCGATTTTTATTGGACGCTTCACGCCTGCTTTGTCAGCAAACCCGAGGACCGCCTGATCTTTGCACAGCTCTTCCGGCTTTATTGGCGGGATCCGCAGTATCTGGAACACATGATGTCGTTCCTGCGCCCAATGGTACACGGCACACAAGAAGAACGCGCCGCCGCACCGGCCGAAAAGCGCGCTGCCGAGGCTTTGCTGGATGGAGAAGAGCGCCCTTTGCCGCCCGAGCCAGAGAAAGCGGACGAAGATGAAATTGAAATTGATATCGATGCGACCCAAACCGCATCGGCCGAGGAACGGTTGCGCACTCTCGATTTTGAATTGATGAGCACCGAAGAGATGATGGCGGCGACACGCATGCTCGCGACGCTGTCTTTACCGGTGCCACCTGTCCTGAGCCGGCGTACGCAACGCTTGTCTGGCAGGCTGCCAGATTGGCAGGCAACAATGCGCAACGCCATGCGCCATGGTGGCGAAGTGACCGATTTTGCGACCAAACGTCGCCGGATTAGGTATCCCAACCTTGTCGTGCTCTGCGATATTTCGGGGTCGATGTCGCAATACTCGCGCGCGGTCTTGCATTTTGTCCATGCCGTCGCAAACCGGCAAGGACAGGGATGGGCGCAGGTCCATGCCTTCACTTTTGGCACGCAACTGACGAACATCACTCGGCATCTGCGCAGACGTGACGTGGATGCCGCCCTGGCCGCTGCGGGGGCCGAGGCACAGGATTGGGAAGGTGGCACGCGGATTGGCGCCAGCTTGCATGCCTTCAACCGCGATTGGTCGCGGCGGGTGATGGGGCAGGGTGCTGTTGTGCTGTTGATCACCGATGGGCTGGACCGCGATGCCGGTGATGATCTGGGCCGCGAAATGGAACGTTTAAAGCTTACTTCACGCCAGCTCATCTGGCTCAACCCGCTGTTGCGATGGGATGGGTTCGCGCCCAAAGCGCGGGGAATCATGCAGATGCTGCCGCATTGCACCAGCTTTCGTGCTGGTCACAACATCGCGTCCCTGCAGGGCCTGGCCACAGCCCTTTCGCGCCCTGCAGATGGTGGAGAGAAAGCGCGTCTGCTGGCAATGATGGATCAATAAAAGATGCGCATGATACGGGTCGCAAAATGCAATGACTTCAACCACATCTTGGCTCCGTTAAAGTGAAGGAGGCACAATGGAACTGATGTTTTTACCCTACAATGCGCAAGAGGTCGCGCGTTTGCGCGCGGGTGGACCGGATGCCTACGGCAACCCGGCAGAGCGCGCGGCTTCCGATGGGCAAGGCAACCCCTGCCGGTCTTGCTTGCAGCAGGTGCCAAAAGACACCGAGATGTTGATCTGCGCCGCGCGCCCCTTTGGGCCTTTGCAGCCCTATGCGGAAACCGGCCCAGTCTTCTTTTGTGCCGCGCATTGCGCGCCTTATTCAGGCATGGATTTGCCACCAATTCTGACAACCTCTCCCGATTATCTGGTGAAAGCCTATGATGAACACGAGAGAATCGTTTACGGGACCGGTCAGATCACAGACCCTGCGCAAATACAGAACTACGCAGCAGGTCTTTTGGATCGTCCGGACATTGCATTTGTTGATGTGCGATCAGCGCGAAACAACTGCTTTCTAACTAGGATAGTAAGGCGCAGATGACTGACACGATAACCTATCTTCCCCAATTGGCCCTTGACTGGCACCGCGCCGGTCGGGGCGTTGCTATCGCGACTGTGGTCCAAACTTGGGGGTCTGCGCCGCGCCCTGTCGGCAGCCAGTTGGTGATTGACGCCGATGGCGCGATGGAAGGGTCGGTATCCGGTGGATGCGTCGAAGGTGCAGTGATCACCGAAGCGATTGATGCGATTGCCGATGGTGAACAGCGTTTGCTGACATTCGGCGTCAGCGACGACGAGGCCTTTGCCGTGGGTTTGGCGTGTGGCGGTGAAATCAAGGTCCTGATTGAACCCGTAGGGCCGATCATGCCGGTTGAGATACTGGAACGGCTGACTGACGCCCGCTTAGAGGCGCATCCCGTGGTCTATGTTACCGACATCATAAAAAGCCGCCCACGATTGCAGGCTGCAACCACATTTCCCGACCGTCAGAGAACCGACACCTCTGGGATAGAAGAAGACGGTCGCACCTTCGTAGCTGTATTCAACCCCCCGCTAAGGATGATCATTGTTGGTGCCGTGCATATTGCGCAACATTTGGTCGGCATGGCGCGGGCCTGTGGATATCAACCCATCCTTGTTGATCCGCGTCCGGCCTTTGCGTCTGCCGCACGCTTTCCCGGAGAAACGATCCGCGATGAATGGCCCGATGAGGCTCTGCGCGACCTCAAGATAGATGCGCGCACCGCTGTAGTGACATTAACCCATGATCCCAAGCTAGACGATCCCGCGATTGTGACGGCTTTGGAATCAGAGGTCTTCTATCTTGGCTGTCTTGGCTCGACGCGGACCCATGCAAAGCGGCTGGAGCGGTTGAAAGAGGTCGGTTTCACGGAGGCAGAGCTTGCGCGCATTCATGCGCCAGTGGGACTCGACCTTGGTGGACGCCAGCCTGCCGAGATCGCGGTGAGTATCATTGCAGAAGTTACCCAAAACTTGCGGAAGCGGTCGTGAAATTCGGACCAGTTGCGACAGAGGAAGCGCAGGGCGCAGTCCTTGCGCATGCTGTCCCGCTGAAAAAGGGGCGGTTGCGCAAAGGACTGGTCTTGGCCCCTGATGATATAACGGCCTTGCTTGCCTCAGGACACAGTCAGGTCATTGTCGCACAATATGAACCGGGTGATTTGAACGAGGATGAGGCAGCTGCGCAATTGGCCAAAGCCATTGCTGGTAAGGGCTTGCGCCTTAGTCAGGCCGCGACCGGCCGCGTGAACCTATATGCGACAGGTCCTGGTATCTTACAGATTAATACTGCCAGCATTGACGCAATGAATTCAATCAACCCGATGATTACCGTAGCGACTGTGCCGCCGTTTCAGCGGGTCAGTAAGGATGGGATGGTCGCAACAATCAAGATCATCTCTTACGCGGTACCAAGCAAGGACGTGAAAGCTGCCATGGACGCCGGGCTGCAAGCGCTGTCAGTTTCACCTCCGCAGTTTGCGACCGCAACACTGATCGAGACAGAGATTGGCGACAAACCGTCCGTAAAGGGCAGGCAGTCACTTGCCGGTCGGTTGGACAGGCTCGGCTTATCCCTGACACCCCGCGTTGTTGTGCCGCACAAGGCCTGCGCCTTGGCTACGGCTGTACGCCAAGCGGCTGGAGAGGTTGTGTTTATACTAACGGCTTCGGCTACATCAGACAGCGCTGACGTTGGGCCAGAGGCCGTGCGTTATGCTGGCGGGACGATCACACAGTTTGGAATGCCGGTGGATCCTGGAAATCTATTGTTCTTAGGCGTTTACGACAACAAACCTGTCATCGGCTTGCCCGGTTGCGCCCGCTCACCTGCACTGAACGGTGCTGATTGGGTTTTGGAAAGGGTGATCTGCGGGGCGCACCCTAGCCCCTCTGATTTTGCCAGATTGGGCGTGGGTGGTTTGCTCAAAGAAATTCCGACGCGGCCCAAGCCGCGGGCCGATATCTAAGCGCAATTTTCCGTTACCGTGCAACTGCAGCGTAAGTAGGGTGTTCTCAACTGCGCTTGGCCGTGCTTAACTCTTGCCAAAGCATAATATTTTTCGGGAGGAAAGAATGGCATCGGTAACAATGACCGTGAATGGGAAATCCGTGTCAGGTGAAGTGGAGGGCCGCACGTTGATGTCGGACTTCCTGCGCAGTGACTTGCGACTGACGGGGACACACATTGGGTGTGACACTTCACAATGCGGCGCCTGCGTGATCCATGTGAATGGCGAGGCGGTAAAATCCTGCACCATGTTTGCTGTCGAAGCAGACGGCGCAGACGTGGCGACGATCGAAGGACAGGCGAATGCAGATGGATCGCTGAACGTGATCCAACAGGCGTTTCAGGATCACCACGGCTTACAGTGCGGCTTTTGTACGCCCGGTATGGTGATGTCGGCTGCAGCACTTCTAAAGGAAAATCCCAAGCCGACCGAACGTGAGGTCCGGGAATATCTGGAAGGAAATATCTGCCGCTGCACAGGATACCACAACATCGTGAAGGCGATCATGGCAGCGTCCGGTCAGGATGTGTCCGCGATTGCAGCTGAATAAAGACTAGAACGAAACCTCAGCCGCCGCATCTGGAGGGATGCCGTGTCGCTGATAGGGAGGAGAATGATATGCCGAAAGATGGTGGAATTGGAGCCAGCACAACGCGTCGCGAGGACGTGCGCTTTCTGACTGGTAAGGGAAACTACACGGCTGACATCAATGCATTTGGAACGGTGACCGCGATTTTCGTGCGCTCGACCGTGGCGAATGGTGTGATCAAGTCAATCGACACGAGCGCCGCCTCAGAGATGCCGGGCGTTCTGGCTGTCTTTACCGGCGAAGACTTTGTCGAAGTGGGGGGCAACCCGGCAGGCTGGCTGATCAACAGCCGCGATGGCGAACCGATGAAGGAACCCAAGCGCCCTGTTCTGGCACATGGCAAGGTCCGCCATGTTGGCGATGCCTATGCGGCTGTCATCGCAGAGACTGAACAGCAGGCACGCGACGCAGCCGAAGAAATCATTGCTGATATCGAAGAACTGCCCGCGATCATTGATATGGCCGCAGCCCTTGCTGGCGACAACTATGTGCATGACGAAATCGGGACTAACCAGTGTTTCGATTGGGGATGGATCGAAGACAACCGCGCCGCAACAGATGAGGCGATCAAGAACGCGCCACATGTCACGACACTTGAGCTGGTCAATAACCGTCTGGTGCCAAACGCGATGGAACCGCGTGCCTCGATCGGGACATATGATGCAGCTGGCGATTCCTACCTGTTACAGACGACATCGCAGAATCCGCATCTAACACGCCTTCTGATTTCTGCCTTCGTGATGGGAATTCCCGAAAACAAGCTGACTGTTATCGCGCCAGACGTGGGCGGTGGCTTTGGCTCCAAGATCTATCACTATGGTGAAGAGGCGCTTGTGCTGGCAGCTGCCAAAAAGGTTGGCCGTCCTGTGAAATGGGTCGCAGACCGTTCTGAGTCGTTTCTGAGCGATGCGCACGGCCGCGACCACGTCACCAAGATTGAACTGGCCTGCGAGAAAGACGGCACATTCATAGCGTTCCGGACGGAAACGCTTGCCAATGTCGGGGCGTACTTGTCCAACTTCTCAACCGCGACACCAACTTTTCTGCACGGCACATTGATGGCCGGTAACTACACGGTCCCTAATGTCTATGTGAACCTCAAGGCCGTGTTTACGAACACAGCCCCAGTCGATGCATACCGTGGCGCTGGGCGGCCAGAGGCCACTTATTCGCTGGAACGTGTCATCGACATGGCAGCTCGCGAATTGGGCATGGATCCGGTCGAGCTGCGGCGCAAGAACTTCATCAAACCAGATCAGTTCCCCTTCGCGAGTGCGGCTGGGCTGGAATACGACAGCGGCAACTATGACGCGCTGATGGACAAGATGGAGGCGATCGTCGATCGCAAGGCATTTGAAGAGCGTCGCAAAGCTAGCGAAGCCAAAGGCATGCTGCGCGGCCTTGGGATCAACGCCTATGTCGAGGCATGTGGCATCGCGCCATCCAACCTTATTGGCGTGTTGGGCAGTCGTGTCGGCTTGTATGATGCTGCAACGGTCCGTGTGAACGCGACAGGGAACCTGAGCGTCATGGTTGGTGCGCATAGCCACGGACAAGGACACGAAACCGTCTTCCCGCAGATCGTGGGTGAAATGCTGGGCATTGATCCTGCATCGGTTGATATCGTTCATGGTGATACATCAAAGATCCCATTTGGCATGGGGACCTATGGTTCACGTAGTCTTGCTGTCTGTGGCTCTGCGATGGTGCGGGCCACGGAAAAGATTATCGCCAAGGCCAAGAAGATTGCAGCGCATATGCTGGAAGCCTCTGCGGACGACGTGGATTTCACCGATGGACAATTCACCGTTAAGGGTACCGATAAATCGGTGAGCTTCGGTGAGGTCGCGCTTAAGGCCTATATTCCGCACGGATACCCGATTGAGGATATTGAGCCCGGCTTGGAGGAAACCGCGTTTTATGATCCGGCCAACTTTACGTACCCTTCAGGCGCCTATGCCTGTGAAGTCGAGGTTGATCCCGAAACTGGGAAAGTCACTGTCGAACGATTCACCGCATGTGACGACTTCGGCAACGTGATGAACCCAATGATCGTGAGCGGACAGGTACATGGTGGCGTGGTCCAGGGGATCGGGCAGGCCTTGTTGGAAAACACAACCTATGACGAGAACGGACAACTTCTGTCTGCAAGCTATATGGACTACGTGATGCCGCGAGCTGATGATTTGCCGTTCATTGCTGTCAATCATGACGATGGCACGCCTTGCACACATAACCCATTGGGAGCCAAAGGTTGCGGCGAAGGAGGGGCGATTGGATCGCCACCGACAGTCGTGAACGCGGTCATTGATGCACTGCAATCCGGCGGTAAGAACGTCACGCACATCGACATGCCTTTGACGCCAGCACGCGTCTGGGCTGCAATGAACAACGCATAAGGAAGAACGCTCATGTATGCTTTTGATATCGAACGACCTTCCACGATTGCTGATGCAGTCAACGCGCTGAAAAACGAAGACGCGCAAGCGCTGGGCGGGGGGCAGACACTGATCCCGACGCTGAAACAGCGGCTGGCGATGCCATCGGCTTTGGTTAGCTTGACTGGCATCGGCGAAATGCAGGGTGTTTGTCTGGCAGATGACGGCGCAGTTTGCATCGGCGGGGCCACCAACCATGCTACCGTGGCCAAAGAGGCGGCGGCCCTTTATCCGGGGCTGGCGGGTCTTGCAGGCAATATCGGTGATCCGGCGGTGCGTAATCGCGGGACGATTGGCGGGTCTTTGGCCAACAATGACCCTTCTGCGTGTTATCCGGCAGCGGCACTTGGATCAGGTGCTACCATCATCACTAATGCCCGCGAGATTGCGGCGGATGATTACTTCCAGGGGATGTTTGAGACGGCACTCGATGAAGGCGAAGTCATCACCGAAGTGCGTTTCCCGGTCCCTGAGAAGTCGCATTACGAAAAGTTTGTCCAGCCCGCATCGCGCTTTGCGCTGGTTGGTGTCTTCGTGGCCAAATACGCGGATGGCGTGCGCGTGGCGGTGACAGGCGCGTCAGAGGGCGGTGTTTTCCGGTGGAGCGAGGCTGAGGCGGCACTTTCAGCTGACTTCTCTGCAGCGGCCCTGAATGGGCTGTCGGTACCCGCTGGCGGGATGATCGCCGATTTACATGGATCGTCAGAATACCGTGCGCATCTGGTCAAGGTTATGACCGGCAGAGCCGTCACAGCTGCTGCATAAACAAAAAAAAGCCCCCGCAAATGCGGGGGCTTTTCAATAACTTACGCCTTGGTGTTTACTTGGGCAGAGGCCCAATCAACATGACCATCTGGCGGCCTTCCATTTTCGGGAAGTTCTCAACACGGCCTGTTTCTTTGGTGTCCTCGGCGACACGTTCCAGCAACTCACGGCCCAACTGTTGGTGCGCCATTTCACGACCACGGAAACGCAGTGTGATTTTTACCTTGTCGCCATTCTCGAGGAATTTGAACACGTTGCGCATCTTCACTTCGTAGTCGTGATTGTCCGTGTTTGGACGGAATTTCACTTCTTTGATCTCGATGATTTTTTGCTTCTTACGGGCCTCAGCTTCTTTCTTCTGAGTCTCGTATTTGAACTTGCCATAGTCCATGATTTTGCAAACCGGTGGATTGGCATTGGGAGAAATCTCTACCAAATCAAGGCCAGCTTCATCGGCCATTTCCATCGCACGTGCAGGAGTTACTACTCCGACGTTTTCGCCTTCGGCACCGATCAAGCGGATCTCGTCTGACCTAATGCGGTCGTTGATCCGGGGGCCGGTGTCACGTTGTGGTGGGGCGTTATGGGGTCTGCGTCCTATGGTCTTTATCCTTTGTATTGTTCCGTGTTGGTATTGAGCAAACTAACCACCCGCAGAGGCAGCTTCAACCCGCAAAAGATGCGGTTCCCTGCTCATTTTTCCCCTGTGTTAGCACTTTCCCTTTAACCCGCCATCTGACATATCCCACGACAAGGTCCGATGGGGGCCCAAATATCAAATTTGGAAGGAGATGACCCATGCGTGCAATTATCATTCTTGTTGTTTTGGCCGTTGTTGGTTTTTTCGGCTACCAGTATGCAGCAGAGGGCCGCGGCCCGGGTGAAGCCATTGGTGTGCTCACTGGAGCGACGCAAGAAGCCGAGCGTGCTGCTGCAGAAGCTGCCGCCGCTGCCGAAGCTGCTGCTGAAGCTGAGGCACAAGCCGCCGCCGAAGCTGCCGCCGCCGCTGAAGCCGCTGCTGCAGTAGAAGCCGCTGCCGCTGAAGCTGCCGCCGCCGAGGCTGCCGCTGCTGCCGAAGCTGCCGCTGAGCAGGCTGCTGCTGCTGCCGAAACCGCTGCCACCGAGGCTGCGGCCGCTGTGGAAGAAGCTGCTGCCGCTGCTGCTGAACAAGCCGCGCAAGCCGCTGAAGACGCTGCTGCTGCTGCCGAAGAGGTGATAGATGATGTAACTGATGCGGTTGAAGGTGCTGTTGACGACGCGCTTAACAGCCTTACAGGCGCAACAGAGGAAGTCAGCGAATAAGCCTGAAAAGCTTTTCGTAAGCGATTAGACAGGCCGCAGCATATGCTGCGGCGTGTCTTCGTTCCGCTAGTCTAGGAAAGCCTTCTCCACCACATAGTGCTGCGGTTTCGAGTTTGCGCCTTCGACAAGCCCATACTCCTCGAGCATTTCCTTCAGTTCGAGGTTGAACGCCAAGTTCCCGCAAATCATCGCACGGTCCGTATCTGGCGACAGAGGCGGCACGCCAAGGTCTGTAAATGCCTCGCCGGAACGCATCAGATCGGTTATCCGGCCCATCTTTGGGCTCTCTTCGCGGGTCGTGGTGGGGTAGTATTTAATCTTCTTCCAGAATCCGTCGCCAATCACTTCATTCAGAAGCTCATCGTCTTTCAAAGCCGCAATCAGGTCACGACCATAGGTCAGCTCGCCGACCTCGCGGCAGGTATGGGTGATGATAACCTCTTCATAGTCCTCATAGGTCTGCGGTTCGCGCAGCAAGGACGCGAAGGGGGCAAAGCCCGTGCCTGTCGCAAAGAACCAAATCCGTTTACCGGGGATTAAAGCGTCATGAACCAGTGTTCCAACAGGCTTGGGCCGCAAGATCAGCTCGTCTCCGGGCTGGATGTGCTGCAATCTTGATGTCAGCGGACCATCCTGCACTTTGATGGAATAGAACTCCAACTCTTCATCCCAAGACGGGGACGCAATGGAATAGGCCCGCAACAATGGTTTTTGCTTGCCAGTTTTCGGGTCTGGATCGCCCATCAGACCAATCATCACAAATTCGCCTGACCGGAACCGCAGGGACGCAGGTCGCGTGACGCGGAACGAAAACAGCCTGTCGGTGTAGTGTTTCACTTCTGTCACTGACTGTGCATCAGGCAGGGTCGGGACGGCTTTGGCGGTATCTAGTGTCACAGGTGTTTGCTCGGTCATATGTGTCATGGCAGCCTTCTAGGGCCGCCCTCCGGTGTAGTCATTGATCTGGATCAGGGGAAGGGGGGGCAGCCGCGCAAGCGCGCCTGATAGTTGTGATTTTGCCAATCTGCGCGGAATTGCCATTGGTCTTCTGGCTGCCGGGCGGCGAGGGCGTCATCAATTTCGACCTCGTCAAAGCCCGAACGACGCGCCATGGCGTATTGATCTGCCAGCACATGACCTTTGGCCCGCAGCCGGCCCTTATAGCCCGCACCGCGCAGCAGCGCCGCCAACGTGAACCCCCGCCCGTCGGCTGATGAAGGAAAGTCGATGCGGATCATGGCGGCGTTGTTCAATCCTGCAAGTGCCTCTGGAGCAGTGTCCGAAGGCAGATCAATTCCATAGTCGCAATCATTGGCGGCCACATCTGCCAAGCCGACAAACCCGCAGGCAAAATCATCAGTAACAAAGCCTTGGTCGGTGACAATCACGCTCATGCTGCTTTTCCTTCTCGTGCGACTCTGCCGTCTTCAATGTGAATGCCGCATTCTGTTTTTTGACTGTTGCGCCAACGACCTGCACGCTGATCTTCGTGTGCGCTCACGCGCGTTGTGCAAGGCATACAGCCGACAGATGGATACCCTTGAGACACAAGTGGATGGCGCGGCAGATCGTGCTTGGCGATATAGTCCTGCAAGTCTTGCGCGGACCATTTCGCGAGTGGATTGATCTTGATCTTGCGATCTTCTTTCTCAAAGAGAGGCAATTGGGCGCGCTGGCCACCCTGAAACTGCTTGCGTCCCGTGATCCAGCCGTCAAATGAAGCAAGGGCTTCTACGAGAGGGCGGGTCTTGCGCAAGTCGCAGCAGGCGTCGGTGTCCGCTTGGTGCAACAACCCATCCACATCCTCGGTGAGCACGGCGTTCCGGTTCGGTGTGATAACGCGCACATCAGATAGGCCGAGAGCTGTTGCCAATTCACGCTGATAGGTTAGCGTTTCGGGAAACAACATTTCAGTGTCGAGAAAAATTACCGGCGTGGCTTTGTCGATTTCCGCGATCATATGCAGCAGCACAACGCTTTCGGCCCCAAACGAAGACACCATGGCGACTTTACCAAGTTGGACATCTGTCAAGGCGTGACGCAGGACGGTTTGTGCGTCGGATTCGCGGTGCAGGTTGTTGCGGCGCTCGGCCAGTTCTTTAAGCGGCATTTGCTTTGTCCTCTGCTGGATACAGGATCGCTTTGAATGGCGCGAGGCCAAGGCGGCGATAGGTTTGCAAAAAGGTCTCGTCGGGGTCGTTGCGCAGACCAAGGTACCCTGTGACCAGGCGTTCAATCGCAGGTACGATCTCTTCAGCGCTAAAGCCGGGGCCCGCGCGTTCGCCGATAGTGGTCGCCTCGGTTCCGTCGCCGCCCAGCGTGATCTGATAGTTTTCCACACCCGCACGGTCGAGACCCAAGATGCCAATGTGACCAACATGGTGGTGCCCGCAGGCGTTGATGCAGCCCGAGATTTTGATCTTGAGTTGACCGATCTCGTGCTCAATCTTCAGCTCATCGAACCTCGTCGCAATTTCTTGGGCAATCGGGATAGAGCGGGCTGTGGCCAGCGCGCAATAATCCATGCCAGGGCAGGCGATGATGTCAGAGGCGAGGCCGATATTTGCCGTTGCAAGGTCTGCTGCGCGCAAGGCGGCATAGACTTTCGCAAGGTCCGCTTTGTGCACATGTGGCAGGATGACGTTCTGCTCGTGGCTGATGCGCAGCTCTCCATAGCCGTATTGCTCGGCCAGATCGGCCATTACGCGCATCTGGTCGGATGTTGCATCGCCTGGCGTGGCACCATGTTTCTTGATGCTGATCGACACGATGACATAGCCCTCGGCCTTGTGGGCGGCGAGGTTAGTATCGGTCCACGACCGGAAGGCGGGGTTCGCCAGACGTGCGGCCTCGTAACCGTCGGTTGATTTGCTGACAAAGGCAGGCGGCGCGAAGGCATTTTCAATTTCGGCCAACAGGGCCTGATCGTGACCGGTAAACCCTTCGCGGATGTCTATGAAACGCTCTTCCACAAGCGCTTGGATTTTCTCCAAACCGTTCTCATGCACGGTGATCTTGATCCGCGCTTTATACTTGTTGTCGCGGCGGCCCAGCAGATTGTAGACGCTGACGATCGCCTCGCAATAGGGCAGCAGATCGGCCTTTGGCAGGAAGGCGCGCAGCACTTTTCCGACCATTGGCGTGCGACCTAGGCCACCGCCGACGATCACCTCGAAACCCGGCTCACCTGCATCATTGCGCACCATGCGCAGGCCGATGTCGTGGGCTTTGGTGACGGCGCGGTCGTGTGCGGCACCTGTGACCGCAATCTTGAATTTGCGTGGCAAGAACTGGAATTCAGGGTGGTCCGTCGACCACTGGCGCAACAGTTCGGCGATGGCGCGTGGGTCTTCAATTTCGTCCGCTGCGGCACCGGCGAAATGGTCGGCGGTTACGTTACGGATCGTGTTACCAGACGTCTGGATCGCATGCATGCCCACATCGGCAAGTGCCTCGAGCATGTCAGGCACATCTTGCAGCTTTGGCCAGTTATATTGGATGTTCTGGCGCGTGGTGAAGTGACCATATCCCTTGTCCCAACGGTCCGCGATATAGGCGAGCTGGCGCATCTGGGCAGGGTTCAGCGTTCCATATGGCACCGCGACGCGCAGCATATAGGCGTGTAATTGCAGATAGAGCCCGTTCATCAGGCGCAGCGGCTTGAATTCGTCTTCGGTCAGTGATCCGTCAATGCGCCGTTCTACCTGCCCACGGAATTGGGCCACGCGGGAGTGGACGAAGGCCTCGTCGAAGTCTGTATAGGTGTACATTATGAAAGCTCCACTTGCTTGCCATGGGCATAATTGGATGGGCCGCGCGCGCGGAATTCTTCGCGGAAATGCGTGGGTTCGGGGCCGTCTGCGCCGGGCTTGGCATCGGCCAGATACGCGCCTGCGATTTCATGAACCCGAGACTGCGCCTCAAGAAGCCGCAATTCGGCGTGGGCCTCATCTGTCATCAATTCCGCTTCGCTGATATCGCGTGTCCATGTGTCTGCTTCGGTGAGCCAGACAGCGTCACCTTCCAGCAAGGCATTGGCGGTGACGACTTTCGGGATGAAGGTGCGGGGCATTATGCAAACTCCTTGAGTTGGCGAATTTGGGTCTGGGCTTCGCGTGGGGCGAGGCCGTAAAAAGTAATTGCGGGGCCTTTTAGGTTTGCCTGTGAAAGGGTTGGCTCCAGTTCGGCCAGCGTCGTTGCGATGATCTGCTGATCGGCGCGGCTGACGTTCTCGATGATCGTCACAGGAGTTGCAGGGTCCGCGCCATGCATCAAAAGGCGGCCCTGGATAAAACGGGCTGATTTCTTGCCCATATAGATCGCGGCAACCTCACCGGGGGCTGCGAGCGCTTTCCAATCGTGATCGGCATAACCCATTGTGTCGTGCCCTGTGATCAGGCGCACTGCAGAGTTTCGGCCGCGTTTGGTCAGGCTCTGGCCGATAATGGCAACTGCAGCAGAGGCTGCCGTGATGCCCGGAATGATGCGGTAGGGGATGTTGTGGGCTTCTATCGCGGCAATCTCTTCGTCCAGACGGCCAAAGACCGTTGGGTCACCTGCTTTCAGGCGCACAACGTGGTGGCCATCCAGTGCATGCTGAACGATCAGTGCGTCTATATCGGATTGTGCCATGGATTTGCCAAATCCCTCTTTGCCCGCATCAATGATGATTGCTTCGCGGCGGGCCAGTTCGAGGATTTCGCCAGTGACCAAGCGGTCGTGAATGACGACATCGGCCTTATCAAGCGAATGGCGTGCTTTGAGGGTCAGCAGTTCAGGGTCGCCCGGGCCAGCACCAACTAGATCGACAGAACCTTCGTTGGCTGTCGTCATGACGTGGGTGTCGAGCAATGTTTCAAGCGCGGGGATCACGCCGCCTTCGCCATTCGCCGCAAGGGCTTTTGGCCCTGTGCCGAAGTAAAAGGAGGTCCAGAAATCACGGCGCTTGCGCCCCATTGGCAGAATATCGACCGCGTGACGGAAGGTTTTGCCGATCCGTGCCAATGCACCCAGCGATGTGGGCAGGCGCTCTTCCAGATCGGCCTTGATCGCGCGGGCGAGGACGGGGGCGGCCCCCTCGGTCCCGATGGCCACGGTCACAGGGTCGCGGTCCACGATGGCGGGTGTGATGAATTGGCTGTCTGCGAGGTTGTCGACGATGTTGACCAATGCGCCTTCTGCGTGAGCGATGGCAGATACGCGAGCATCCTCGACGTCATCTTGGTTGGCTGCATAGAAAAGGGCAGCACAAATCGCGTCACCGGGTTCCATGCTACGTTCGATGATCCGCAGCTTGCCTTGCACGGCCCATTTACGGATATCATCGGCGACTTCTGTCGCGATCACGGTTAAATGCGCTTCGGTCTTCATCAACAGGCGCAGTTTTGCCATTGCGGCATCACCACCGCCTGAAAGAACGATGCGGCGGCCTTCGACAGCGAGGAAGATGGGAAAGTGCTTCATGGGGTGAACCTTTGATTTCTTGGGTTCAATATAGAATGGTGTTCTGATATTTGCCTCCCCCAGAGGTCAGTTAAGGACACTTGTTCTAAGCTGCTGTAAATTCGGACCGTGCGTCCTGCGATCGAGGGAAATTTAGAATGTCAGTGCGAATTGATGCGACAGACCGGAAGATTTTGGCGGCCCTGCAGGCGGATGCGGCGCAATCTCTGGACGATATTGCCAAATCCGTTGGGTCCTCCAAGACGCCTGTATGGAATCGCATTCGCAAAATGCGGGAGGCGGGCATCATTGCTCAGCAGACTGTGTTGCTGGACGCTGAAGCGCTGGGATTTGAGGCCTGTTTCTTTGTGCTGATCCGCACGTCCGAGCATGACGCGGACTGGCAAGGGCGGTTCTTGAAAGCGCTGAAATCCCGACCCGAGGTGCAGGAGGCGCATAGGCTGGCAGGGGACATCGACTATATCCTGAAGGTGCGTGTGCAAAATGCGCGGGCCTATGATGCGTTTTATCAGGCGCTTATTTCTGAGGTGAAAGTGCACAACGTCACAGCGCTTTTGTCGATGGAAGAAATCAAGTCGACAGTGGCTTTGCCGCTATAAGCCTAGATGCAAATCGGTCACGGCGCGGCAGAATGTAGCTGTCTATTTTACTCATAAATGAACATTGTTCAATAAATGTGTTGACCCTGTAGGGCTCTGTCCATATGAATATGAACAATGTTCAATTATGGAGTAGCAACATGCGACTGATGAAGACAACAATCACTCTGGCAACACTGGCCTTAACCGCAGCCTGTGCTGCGCCCAGCGTTCAACACACAGCGCAATCCGCCGATCACAGTGCGCAGGCGGCCAGCCATGGTGTCAGCGCGGTTGCATCAGGGGCTGCCACTGTTTCAGCGGTTCCGATCTTGGCGACAGGGGCGGTGCTCTCCGTGACGGGAGCTGCGATTGAAAGCGTCGGTACTGCGTCTGTCGACGCCAGCGTCGAGGTTCTGAACGCCGGTCTTGGGGTGAACGCGCCAGACTGTCAGGTAACATCAAAGAACACATGCGTGGCGCCAAACGGCCCACCGCGTTTGAATTAAGGAGGCAATACGATGACACGTTTACTGACAGTCTTTCTACTTTTCATAGTCACGCTCGCGCCTGTTCCATCTTTTGCAGGCAGTAGTGCTGCAAGTAACCCTGTGTTGCCGGTCGCGGATGTTGCCAGCTTTGCCAATCGGGTCCAGCGCGATCTAGCCGCCCGTGGGGCCAATGTTGCCATTGTATCACGCGTGGGCCGCGATCCAGCGGTCTTGCCTGATGGGATTAACTATACCCACGTTGCGTTCTGGGTTTATTCGCGGATCACGCAGGCCGATGGCAGTACAGGCATGGGATACCGCATCTATAATTTGTACCAGCGTGAGGGTGATCTGACACAAAGTGATCTTGTGCAGGACACGGCTGGCGATTTCTTTGCAGGCGCGCATAGCCTTGATGCCGGAATCATCATTCCGGATGCGCGTTTGCAGCGCAAGATCTTGGACGTGATCGCCAGCCCAACCTATGCGGCACTGCACAACGCCAGTTATTCTGTGTTGGCTAATCCTTTCACGGGTCAGTTTCAGAATTGCACGGAACACACCCTCGATGTCCTGATGGCCGCCCTTTATGACACAAGCGATCGCCAACAGATCAAAGCTAATGTTGCAGCGTATTTTAAGCCACAACCAGTGCCACTGAACGGCTTGCAGCGTCTCTTTGCGCCCGCTGCATCACAGGCGCTAACCACGGCTGATCATGGCGCAACTGTAGGGACAGCG
>Ga0316189_10003085_pt1 | contig 16207 bp, 9 predicted proteins | sample LowCovwburrow_MG_FD_204930 | JGI IMG/M metagenome (GOLD analysis project Ga0316189, IMG submission 204930) | Coastal sediment microbial communities from Maine, United States - Lowes Cove worm burrow | ecosystem: Environmental > Aquatic > Marine > Coastal > Sediment | place: USA: Maine... | reverse complement strand
GAAAATCGAATACACTTTCTGGGGGGGAAAGCCAACGTATTAATTTGGCGACTTCTTTGGGTAGTAGCTTGGTAGGAAGTATGTATATTCTGGATGAACCTAGTATTGGTCTTCATCCAAAAGATACAGAAAACCTCATAGAAGTTTTAAAATCGCTTAGAGATCTGGGTAATACCGTTATCGTAGTCGAACACGATGAAGATATTATGAAAGCGGCCGATGAAGTTATTGATATTGGTCCTGAAGCGGGTACCCATGGCGGGGAAGTGGTTGCCTATGGGCCTTTAAGTGAAATCTTAAAATCAAATTCACTTACAGCAAAATATCTTAACGGTTCTGAGGAAATTACGCTACCAAAAGAACGGCGTACATCAAAAAACTTTATTACAATAAAAGGCGCGAGGGAAAATAATCTTAAAAACATCGATGTAGCCTTTCCTTTGAACATGCTAACCGTTGTAACAGGAGTTTCGGGCAGCGGTAAAAGCACGTTGGTCAAAAAGTTGTTATACCCGATTATATTAAAAGAAATCGGAGGTTACGGTCAGAAAGCCGGACAGTTTACTAAGGTGGAAGGTAATTACCAATCCATCAAGCATGTAGAATTCGTTGACCAAAACCCAATCGGGCGATCTTCACGCTCCAATCCCGTCACTTATATAAAGGCTTATGATGACATCCGCAATCTATATGCCTCCCAAAAACTGAGTAAAATACGCGCATATCAGGCCAAACACTTTTCTTTCAATGTAGATGGCGGGCGATGTGAGAAATGCAAAGGAGAGGGCCAAATTACCGTAGAAATGCAGTTTATGGCCGATGTGCATTTAGAATGCGATACTTGTGGCGGTAAACGTTTCAAAAAGGAGGTGCTTGAAGTTAAGTTTGAAGATGCCAATATCGACAATGTGCTCAATATGACTATCGACGATGCGATCACCTTCTTCGAAAAAAACAAACAGACTAAAATCGTTACCAAACTGAAACCGTTACAAGACGTTGGTTTAGGTTATGTAACTTTAGGGCAATCTTCCTCTACCCTATCGGGTGGTGAAGCGCAACGTATTAAATTGGCTTCTTTTCTGGTAAAGGGAACCTCAAAAGATAAAGCGCTATTTATTTTTGATGAACCCACTACCGGACTCCACTTTCACGATATCAAAAAACTATTGAAATCTTTTGATGCACTTATTGCACGAGGGCATTCCGTTATCGTTATCGAACATAATATAGAATTAATTAAGTGTGCCGATTATATCATAGACCTAGGTCCAGAAGGGGGCGAAAACGGTGGTAATCTTCTCGCAACTGGTACTCCTGAGGAAATTGTTAAAAGCAAATCTTCGTTTACGGCGAAATATTTGAAGGAGAAGCTCTAAAACAGTATTCAGCGCGCCATACGCAGCGATACTTTAAAACCAATTCAATAACTGCATGAGAAGAACTCATTTGAATTAGTTCTTGTGTTTCGAGTTCACATTCCATAAAACCATACTCTATCCAAAAATTGGTTTACTCCTTCGTATTTTGCCAAGAAAATACTAAAAATTCTTCTTTTTAGCTTATAAATATATATCCCCGAAAACTGTTCGCTGGAATATTTCAACAAGTTAATGATTTTTAAATTAATGAATATCAATTACTTAAATATAATTTTTAATTTCTGGCACGCTGTTTGGTATATACATCTCGAATGTGAATAATTGCATTCGAGAATTTAAAACCTTATATCATGAGAAACTTAGTACTCTTTTTTTTGGCCCTCATTTTAGGCACTTTAGGTGTTATGGCCATAGGTACAACAGATGATAAGGTTGCAGAACGCAATGCTTATCGATATAACGACTCTTTCATATTTGTCGAGAATGGCATTACATTTTCGGTATATCCCGATGGTGAGTTCGATTTTTACATCGACAATCGTGTAAACGGTCGTAGAAACGGAGTGACCTTCAACTCGGGGTTTGATTACAGTCCGTATGCGCAATATGATGATTACGGTGCGGTGATTCAAGTAGAGAATGCACCTATATTTTACGATTATTATGGTCGCGTTACTCAAATCGGTAATGTTAACATCACTTACAACAATGGTAGAGTGCATCGGTTAGGAGGAATGCATGTATACTATAATCGAAGGGGATTTTATGATTATCACACTGGGTATATCAATGTATACAACAGACATTATGTATACATGCCCTTTCATGGCTTTTTTGCCAGACCCTCTTTAGGTTTCTGTTTAGTATACAACAGACCTTACAGAAGGTACTATAGACCAATTCGCTATACCTATTATAACCCCTATAGGTATAATACCCGAAGGGTTTACGCTAAAGTAGGAAGAACCCACCGTTACAATCAGGTACGACGTGAGCGTTCAAAAATCTATAGAAATGACAAAAGAGTTGCCGTACGTAACAATGCAGTTCGAAGTAATCGATCAGTGGCTAAACGAGATAACAGCACGGTAGGAAACAATAGGTCCGTTGCCAAACGCAGTAATACAGTGCGAACCGAGCAAGGTCGAACTGGCACAAAAAATAGTGCAATACGTTCAAATAGTTCAAATCGAAAAGTCGCGGCAAATAGAACTGTAGTCGATAGAACAAAACAGATTAGAAAAAGTGATTATAAGCGAGGCGATGCCAGATCATCTAACAGCAGGACCGTTACACAACGATCAACTACTGTACGAGCGCCCAAGCGAACTACGGTTACCAAAAGAACGGTAACTCAAACGCCACGTGCTAGAACCGTCGCTAGAAGTACAAAAACAATAAAGGCTCCTCAAAACAGAACCACAAATAGGTCTGTGAGACAGGCACCGACTAGAAGTGGTAGTAGCGTAGCTAACAGAAGTTCTTCGTCAAGAAAAACAGTTAGTAAAGCTCCAACAAGAAGTAGTAGCAGCGTAGCTAACAGAAGTTCTTCGTCAAGAAAAACAGTTAGTAAAGCTCCAACAAGAAGTAGTAGCAGCGTGGCTAACAGAAGTTCTTCGTCAAGAAAAACGGTTAGTAAAGCTCCGTCAAGAAGTAGTAGAAATATCGCTTCCAGATCATCATCAAGAAGTTCTAGAAAGTATTAAAATTGTTTTTAGGTTGGTTAGTTGTTTACCCCCGCAGTAGATTCGTCTACTGCGGGGGTTTTTTTGGCCCCGACCTTAAATGGCCTGAAGGTAAACGGCTTTGTAGTTATCACGTTCATTCAGAATATACCATAAAATTAAAAATACCATATCTTTATAATCCTAATACTAATATCAAAATGACTGTCGAAACCAAAACCAAACGCCTCCTATCTCTTGATACATTAAGAGGTTTTGATATGTTCTTTATTTCAGGTGGTGGTACTTTTTTAGTATTATTAAAAGACAAAACAGGAATACGCTGGGTAGATGCTATTGGCCATCAGTTAGAACACGTACCTTGGGACGGTTTCGTTTTTTACGACTTTATTTTTCCGCTCTTCTTATTCATAGCCGGTGTCTCATTATCATTTTCCTTAGTGAAAGGTAGCTCCGTAGGCCTTACAAAGTCAGCCTTATATAAGAAAGTATTTGTGCGGATGTTAATTTTAATAGGACTGGGGCTTCTTTATAAAAATAGCCCGATACCTTTTTTTGAAATTGAGAAAATACGTTTGGGCAGTGTTCTTGGTCGCATCGGGTTTGCCTGTTTTATTACCGCCTTACTGTTCTTGAATTTTTCAACAATTAAGAGAATATATTGGATTGCGGGCATTCTGATAGGCTACTACGCGGTTTTATTCTTGATACCTGTACCGGGTTACGGGGCTGGAGACCTATCTTTCGAAGGGAATCTTGTGGGTTGGTTCGACCGTACTTTTTTACCAGGTCGCCTTTTACAAGGTTCTTATGATGAACTGGGGCTTTTAACGCAACTACCGGCGCTTTGCATAACAGTTTTTGGAAGTATCGCCGGAGACATTCTCCGAGGTAATTGGACGGAAAACAAAAAAACAATAACCCTTGTTCTAATTGGAACGATAGCCATATTAGTGGCGTTGTTGTGGAATATTCATTTCCCAATAAACAAAAGGTTATGGAGCAGTTCGTTCATTATGCTAACTAGCGGATTGGCTTTCTTAATTTTGGCCCTTTTCTACTGGATTATCGATGTAAAAGGCATTCGAAAATGGACTTTCTTTTTCAAAGTGATAGGCCTCAATTCGTTGGCTATTTACTTCGCCTATCGATTTATTGATTTCTCATTCACCGCATCGGAACTTTTCGGCGGGCTTTATAATCCCCTGCCCGAAGAGTGGCATACTGTATTCGATGCTTTGGGAGCAATGGCATTAGTATGGGGTTTCTTATATATTCTGTATAGATTGAAAATCTTCATCAAAATATAGAAATCGTTTAGGTCTTCTCTACTTTTACCTTTATCGATTTACTAATAGGCGTCTTACTGCGATCTGCAAAATGGCTATAAGGCACCAAAACATTGGTTTCGGGAAAATAAGCCGCTAGATTACCAACGGGAATATTATAGGGAATCACCAAAAAATTCTTCGCAGTTCTTAACGTGTCATCGTAGTTGCTAGTGATATCCACAACGTCTAACTTTTTAAAGTTTTTGACTTCCATGTCTTCCTTGTTCATAAACAAAACCCTTCTTTCGTTGTAAACCCCACGGTATCGGTCATCGAGACCGTATATTGTCGTGTTGAACTGGTCGTGCGATCGAATCGTCATAAGCATAAACTCATCTGACCCAAGTACATGTTCAGGCAATTTATTTATGGTCAGTTGGGCCTTGCCATTGGGTAACATACTAAAATCGAGTTCACGAACATTATTGGGTAGATAATACCCAATTCCATTTGAACGTTCGCTAGTATTTTCAAAACCTTTGGCCACCTTATCGATACTTTGCCGAATAAGTTCATAGTTTTCGCTCATCGCCTTCCAGTCGATGGAATGCTTCCCCATAAAAAAAGTATCGGCCAATTCAGCAATCAGCTCGGGTTCGCTTTTGATGCTGTCTGATGCCGGTTTAAGTAGTCCTCGAGACTGTCGTACCCTTCCCATACTATCTTCCATCGTTAAATACCGAATATCTCCATTTTTCATGTCCTTTTCTGAACGCCCGTAGGTCGGAAGAATCAAAGCAGTTTTGCCTGTAACCAAGTGAGTACGGTTTAGTTTGGTACTTATCTGAACGGTCAGTTCACAGTTTTGTAAAGCTTGAGCCGTATATTCAGTGTCGGAAGCAGCCATCAGAAAATTTCCGCCTAAACAAATAAAAACTTTACCTTTTCCTTCATACATGGCCTGCATGGCACCGACCGTATCTAAACCTTCTTCTTCTGGAGGTGTAAAACCAAGATATTTTTTAATTCGCTTGTTCAATTCCGCATCAACATAATGCATAATACCGACACTGCGATCGCCTTGTACATTACTATGGCCACGCACTGGGCATGTACCTGCATTTGGTTTGCCAATAGCTCCTTTTAATAACAAAAGGTTAACATATTCTCTAATGTTTTCAACTCCATTTTTATGCTGGGTCAGACCCATTGCCCAACAGACGACAATTTTAGATTTCGTCGCCAATAACAAAACGGTTTCCTCGATTTTCTCTTTACTGACGCCGCATAGGTCTAAGAGCTCTTTCTCATCGTAATTTTTAAAGTCTGATAAAAGCTTGTCGTAACCCTCAACATACTTTTCTAAAAAAACATGGTCGAATACATCGCCTTGAATTTCATTTAAAGCAGCAAGATTTTTGAGTACTAACTTTATAAGGGCAATATCTTGATTTATTTTTACGGCAAGATGGATGTCAGCCATGTTTTCTCCAGAGCCTAATAATCCCTTTAGCTTCTGAGGATTCTTGAAATTGACTAAGCCTGATTCTTCTAACGGATTGATGCTTATAACCTTTCCTCCATTTTTTTTACATTTTTCAAGGGCCAAAAGCATCCGCGGATGGTTCGTTCCAGGGTTTTGCCCCGCAACGATTACCACTTCTGCCTCGTACAGATCCTCTAATTTAATTGAGCCTTTACCGATACCCAAGGTTTCGGAAAGCGCCACTCCACTAGATTCATGGCACATATTCGAACAATCGGGCATATTATTGGTTCCAAAAGCTCGGGCAAACATACCATACAGGTAGGCGGCTTCATTACTCGAACGACCGGATGTATAAAAAATAGCTTCGTTGGGAGACTTTAATTTATGCAGCTCAGCAGATATTAGTTCATAAGCTTGTTGCCATGAGATAGATTCATAATGCACACTACCAGGATTAAGCACAAGGGGTTCGGTAAGCCTACCGAATTTGTTCAATTGGTATTCGGTTAGTTGTGAAAGCTCTTCAACAGAATATTTCCTAAAAAAATCACGGCCGATTTTATCGGTAGTAGCTTCATCAGCTACCGACTTTGCTCCATTTTCGCAGTACTCGGCAATCGAAGAGGGGTTTTCAGGATTTGGCCATGCACAGCTCGGGCAATCAAAACCGTCTTCTTGGTTCAACTCCAAAAACGCACGCATAGAACGCACGATGCCCATTTCTTTAAAACCATGGCGCAAGGCCTCTTTCACACCTAATTTTCCGGCCGCATGCGTCATTGGGTCTGATAATTTAATTTTTGATAAGTCTTCAGAACCAATTACGGATATATTTCTTCGAAAATCTTTTTTTTTCATGTTGCCTATTTAACTTCAATTCATATTGTACTTACTCGAAGTTTACTTGCTTTTTCCTAAAAACTTTGACAGTACCCCAAAGACATCCTCTGAAATCTTAAAGCGATAAAGTATTGCTACATACAACACTACTATAAGAATACTTTTAAATGTAATATTGATAATCGGATGAAAAGGGAAATTCAAAAAATAAAAGACTAGACCGGTAGCCAGCAAGAGTAGAGCGACTTTAATCGTTTCTAGGGTGAACGGGAGAATATCGAATTTCACCTTTACGTAAAGCAACTTTATTGTATTATAAATGAAGAATGACGAGAAACTGGCGATAGCGGCTCCGTCAAGTCCAAATTTTGGAATCAGCCAAAGGTTTAAAAATATCGTTACGATAGCCAACAATACGCCCATGACCAATACAGCCCTATAGTAATCTGAATTGTATAGAATAGAATTATTGTTTCCCAATATGGCATCGTAAATTTTGGCAAGACCAAGCCAGACAAAAATAACAAATCCATTTCTATATGCTTCAGGTAGCATTTCATACAGATCGTTCAGATTAAGTAAAATCATCAGAAATAGCAGCCCTGATACTATGAACAAGGTCAACGAACTTCGTTGATACAGATTTTTTAAGGCAACCTTATCTTTTTTATTCAATAGTTCAGCTGTCAGCGGATATGTAATTTGGTGCATCGACCTTGAAGGAACCGCCACAGTCATTGCAATGAACCCTGCAACACTATAATAAGCCACGTTCTCTATTTTAATAAATTGATTGATCATTACCTTATCAATTTCCAATAGTACTATTGCCACTGAACCACCTAAGATTATTAAGGCACTATAAACAACAATATTCCCTATATTTTTTGGGAAATCAAATACAAATTTGGGCATTCGCAATCGATAGGCATATAGCTTCATTATAACGGTACGCAGAAGATAAATACCCGTCAAGGCATGAATAAAAAAGTCGACGGAGATAAATTCAAAGAACAATAAAACCAAAAGCACGGTCTGCCCCACCCTGCAGAATATCTCTTTCATAAAATTTCCAAATACCGATTTCATCTGCACCTTGGCCCAGCCGTAAAAGATTTCAAAATAGGCCATTGCCATACCTATCAAGAAAATATGCCATACATAATCCTTTACAATAGGATTCTCCTTGGACAAAAAACTGCCAATCGCATCATTAGCCAGAAAAGTGATTCCCGCAATAGGAAGAATCAAAGCCAAAGGAAGGAACAACATTAAGGTCAAAAAGCCGTCTGTGGTTCTGGTATTCTTAAAACTACTGTAAAATTTCACCAACGTATTCGGCACCCCAAAGGCCAGAACTGGCATTAAAACGGCGGAGGCCGATAAAATCACCTGTATCAAACCATAATATTGGGGAGTCATAAAATTAAGGTACAATACCAGCGTATTGAGCGCACCAATGCCAAAACCGAAATAGGTAATGATGGAATTGTTTAATGATTGTTTAAATACGACTCCCATAAAGAGACTATTTCAAATTATGTCAATTACTTTTTTATGCCTCTTTTTGCACATCACTATGGTGAAATTTTGAACCGGAGCTACGCTATGCCTAATAATTCTGCCTAATCCAGCACAAAAATAGCCTATAAAAAATCTAATCCCACACTTTAAAACAGCCTCTAGAGTAATTTGGCAAGCTCTGCGGTAAGGGCCCTACGGCTATATTTCTCTATATTCCCCGATTTTGAAACAAGATTTTCTTTTTTATAAGCTGCATACCATTCAATAATAGTATCTTTTAAATCGGAATGCACTGTGTAATCGAAGACTTTTCCGGTTTGGGTCTCACGGATAATTTCTCCGGCTTCCCAATCTTTTGGCCCTAAAGCCAGTATTGGACGTTTAGCAGCCATGTATTCGAATAGCTTTCCTGGGATAATACCTTTGGTTTCTTCAGAATCTATCTCTACCATTAATAAAAGCTGTGATCGCTGCTGGCGGCGCTGGGCCTCGGCATGTGAGCCGTATCCTCTCATCTTAATATACGGCCCAAGTTCAAAGCGATAGAGGCTATCCATAACGTCTTTGCTAACAACACCCATGAATTCAAGCTGCAGATCTGTCCTAAAGACAGCATTTTCTGCTGCGAGTTGTGATAATACTTTCCAAAGGTTCTTTGGGTTTCTGCCCGTAAGCAGCGATCCTATGTGCGATATTGTAAAGTCTCCATCTAAGTGAGCATCTCCTTCATAATCGGAGTCATAACCATTCCTGATGACAGAAATAGGCTGTTTTGTTAGCTTCTCGAATTCGTACTTGGTTGTATTACTAGTCGTAATAATCTTATCGGCCTCGTTCAAAACGTTTCGTTCCAGCGCTTTGTGTTTCTTTTGTGACGAAACCGAGAGTTTCAATTTTTTATGATAACCGATTGAAGTCCAAGGGTCTCGAAAATCAGCAATCCATTGAATATTATGCTCGTTTTTCAATTGTTGTCCAATTAAATGAACACTATGCGGTGGCCCCGTGGTAATTATTGTGTCGATATTTTCAGTTGTGAGCACCCCGGATAAAAATTTCACTGAGGGTTTTACCCAATATTTTCGAGCATCGGGTATGAAAAAATTCCCGCGGATCCATAACATGGTCTTTTCCAAAAAAGATTGGTTCTCGGTCTGTATAATACCCGAACTGATACGCTTTGTTTTTCTCGAGGATAAAAATTTCGCTACACCATATGGCTCAAAGAGTGGCTGACTATAAATGGTGATGTCCTTTGGTACTTCCTTTACCAAAGAAGCATCTTCGATCGGGTAATGTGGATTTTCAGGAATATAGACTACAGGCTCAATATTAAAATCACGCAGGTATTTGACGAACTTCAACCATCTCTGAACACCTGGGCCACCGGCTGGAGGCCAATAATAGGTAATGATGAGCGTTTTTTTCATAAGTAACTATACGTTATGGCGTTAAGATTGGGGAATCTCGACAAACTACGTGCTAATCTTTATTTTTTACTTCTTTCCCATCATTTCTGGAACGATAAAACGAAAATCCTATTCCACCCAAAACGATAAGGCCTAAAATTATAGAACTTGCCAAGGTAATCTGGCTTCCAGTTTTAACCACTTCGGGCTCGAACTTAAATTCAATAGTATGCTCCCCTTCTGGAATTTTAATAGCCCTTAGCGCATAGTTAACCTTAAAATAATCTTTCAACTGTCCGTCAACATACGCATTCCACCCTTGTGGATAATACATTTCGGAAAATACAACAACTCCAGGATTTCCATTCTTAGTACTATATGTTAAATGATTCGGCTTATAGTCTGTCAACGCAATCGAAGCTGTGGAATCTACTTGAAACTCGAAACGATTAAGACCTTTGACCTTCTCGGTGTTAATGATTGCCTCTTTCTTTGTATCTAAATTTTCCAGGGCGGTTATTTCTTCGTCGGCATTGTTGACTTTGGTCAATTTAGACACGAACCAAGCGTTACCATTAGCTTCAGGATTAATCGCAGGATAGCTTCTACCCTCTTCATCTTGTTGCACCACGTATTTTACATTCAACATATTCAATACGTTCATATTACCCTTGTAGATGTGAAAACTGAATAAATCTTCGAGAGCGGCAGGTTTGGCGGCATGATAGCCACCAATAGATTGATGATAATAAGAAGTACTCGCACCATTGATGCCTTCTGCCGGATTATAAACCCTAAAAACACTCTTATCTTTCTTTATCTCCTGGTCTAAAGGGGTCTCCGGAAAGGGTTGGCTCATTTTTCGCTTTGCTACAAAATCTGATTCATTTACGTATCGCATGTTGACACTGACCAAATCGAAAACAACCAGTACACCCAAGGCAATAATGGTCAAATTTCTTTTAAGTTTACCCTTTATATAAAACCATAGCGCTAAAGTGGCTAAAAACACATACATCAACGAACGAAAAAGGTCACTATTATATACCGCCTTTCTATCCGATTGGATTAAGGAAACTAATTCCTCCCCATAATTTTTCTTAAGAAATTCATCGTTCCTCCCCTCAAAATCAAACATCCCTTTAAATAACAATAGGGCAACTCCTAATCCCAGAACAATAAAAAAGGACATCTTTAGCGCCTTTAATTTTTCGGAGCTTGGAACTGAAGACCTTAAAAATTGGTGTAATGCCAAAATTGCAAATACAGGAGCACAAAGCTCTAAAATGACCTGAATGGAGGATACCGCCCGAAACTTATCATATAGCGGAAAGTAATCTATCATAAAATCGGTCAATAAACTAAAGTTCTTTCCCCAAGAAAGGAATAATGACATAAGTATTCCCCCAATCAGCCACCATTTGGTCTTACCTTTAACCAAGAATAAACCTAGAACAAGAAGAAAAAAGATAATCGCACCTATATAAGCTGGACCCGCGGTACCAGGCTGGTCCGCCCAATACAAGGGTAATGCGCTCGAAAAATTCAAAGCTTGACTCCTTGATACCCCTTGGTCTATTAAAAAGTCATAGCTTTTAGAACTTTCTCCCAGATTCACTTCATCGTTTTCCCCAAACAGACGAGGTACAAAAAGATTAAGTGATTCAATAATACCGTAACTCCATCTCGTGATATATTCCTTATCAAGCCCATCCGTATTCTCCTTGGTCGAACCGTCTGGATTGATGGTCAATTCCGATTTGCCCCTTGTACTCCAATCTGCATACTGCTTGGTACCCAAAAGACTAGTCGCGTTGGCCGCAATACCCAAAAATACTGCCGCACATAGAATACCAATAGAGGTAAAATAATGTTTCAATTTTTTCTTCCGGATGGCATCTACTAAATAAACCACACCTAAAATTAAGACCAATAACATGAAATAATAGGTCATCTGATAATGGTTCGCGCCAATTTCCAAGGCCATGGCGATAGCTGCCAGCACAAAGCCCCAAAGGTATTTTTTTCGAAAAACTAAAATAATCCCGCCTAAGAGTATGGGCAAGTAACCCAAAGCATGGGCCTTAGCATTATGACCAACACCAAGGATAATAATCAGATATGTAGAAAAACCAAAAGCCAATGCACCTAATATGGCCAATCGATAATCGACCTTTAAGCAGCAAAGTAGAATATAAAACCCTGTAAAATAAAGAAAAAGATAGTCTGCCGGACGCGGTAAAAAACGAATGAGCCTATCTAATTTTTTGACATAATCATGAGGATAATAAGCACCCAATTGAAAGGTAGGCATACCACCAAAAGCACTGTTCGTCCAATACGGTTCTTCGCCGGCACGCTTGCGGAAATCGTTCTGCTCCTTCGCCATACCCGTATATTGTATAATATCGGACTGCTCGATAACCTTGCCCTGAAGTACGGGGTAAAAATAGGCCAAAGCGGCAACAGCAAAAAAAACGGCAACAAAAAAATGTACGAAGAAGGCCTTTAATCCTTTTTGCATAGTGGACTTTATCGGTTGATTCGGCTAAAATAATGAACTTATACTCCTTCCAAATAAAATTTCGGGTTTTTTGTTCGTAACATGCCCAAAATCGAGGGGAACACTATTCGACAGCCTATCGGGACCAATGAAGAACTTCAGCACGTTTTTGACTGAAGATTATATAACGAACTTTAGGGGTATAAGGAAAGCACCTTAGTTAAAATAAGTTATGTCATTCAATTTCCTCGAAGTCGATATAATCCCCAACCTTTTCGGAAGTATTGCTTCTTTTGGTAGGTTTCTTTTCGATAATAACGTCGCCCACACGCTCTTCTTGGCCTTTGTTCTGTTGGGGAAATTCGCCAAACTTTTCTTTAAAATGCTCTTCGGTCTTTCGGGCAGCATACCCGAAGATTTTCGGTGCGAACATCTTTACCACCGTCTTGAAGAGATAGTATACCAGTAAGATTATCAGTATTGTCTTTAAAAATGCCATGTTTTTTCTTGAAATAATTATATCAAAAATACGATTCTAACGTTGTAATAACAGGGCTGAACTGCTAAAATTAACATAAAGTGGTTTACACTGGGCAGTTCATAGTTACGGTGGGCATTAATTAAGGGCAAAAGATGACCACAAATTACCAGTTACTAATTAACGCAATAACCAAGCACATAAAAATGAAGTATATACTCCATCTGATCGTATTTATCCTTCCACTTATCGTTTCCTCTCAATATACCGATGTTATAAACTCTAACCGTCCAGGCCTATCGGTAGGGGCCTATGCCGTAGGCAAAAATGTAATTCAGCTCGAGGCGGGACTATTTTACGAACAGAGTGACCATGCACTTTTGAATACTCAAAGTAATATTTGGGGCAGTGATATTTCGCTTCGATATGGATTACTTTTCGAACAATTGGAATTGAATTACGAAGGCACGTTTCAAAACAAAAATATTACCTTTTCCGATTTGGGAATGTCAAGCAGTCTTACAGACTTTTCAAGAAATCGGTTGGGGCTGAAATTTTTAATTTATGACCGCTATAAAGACCCGGAGCGAAACAAACCTAATCTGTACAGTTGGAAAGCTAATTATGGCTTTAAGTGGAAGAATTTGATCCCATCGGTTTCTATTTATGGCGGGGCTACCTTTAATTTGGGCGAAAATCCATTCTATGTAGGCGACCCGACGGTTTCTTATCGTGGCATGTTAGCAACACAAAGTAAATTGACTCCTCGTTTCGTTTTGATTACCAATATCGCCTATGACAGGATTACCACAGATTTTCCCGAGTTAAGTTACCTCGTATCCCTTTCACATGCTTTTCGAAACCCTAAGTGGAGTGCTTTTGTTGAAAATCAAGGTATTCAAAGTGACCGATACTCCGACGTTCTGATTCGAGGTGGTGTGGCACACCTGTTGACCGATGACCTACAGGTAGACTTTAATCTGGGGGCAAGTTTCAAAAATACCCCTTCAAGAATTTTTATAACTATGGGCGGATCGTATCGTTTTGATTTTCATAAAGACAAGGTAAAAGCTATCGATGAACAAAATGCCAATGAAAATGGTGGGGCCATCAAGAAAAATGCTATGAAAAAGAAGGATAAAAAGAAAGGTGGCAGCGGTGCAGAAGATATTGATTTAGGGCCTTCAAAAAAACAACTTCGAAAATTGGAAAAGGAAGAGAAAAAGAAGAAGAAAAATGATAATAACGGGGCTATTGATTTTTAAGCCTAGGCCCCAAGTTCGATGTTGCAATAAATTAAGTATCATAATTTTATTCTGACCCTATTTATCCCTAATATTGACTTTACAAATTAGATGTATGGTCACCCTTAAAGAAGCAGTTTCTAAAGCTGAACTAAAAGCGTTCGTAAAGTTTCCCTTCTCTCTTTACAATGGCTCAGCGTATTGGGTACCCCCCATTATTGGGGACGAACTCGAAACATTTGATAAAGCTAAAAATCCAGCATTTCAGAACGCAGAAGCTTGGTTCTTTTTGGCTTATAAAAATGAGAAAATGGTCGGTCGCATAGTGGCCATAATCAATCATCTCGAGGTAAACCAGCAGCAAATCAAAAAAATGCGCTTTGGCTGGTTCGATTTTATCGATGATGCCGAAGTATCGAAATCTCTTCTCGACAAAGTGGCCGAAATCGGCAAACAGCATAGGTTAGATTTTATGGAAGGCCCAGTCGGATTTTCAAATCTAGATAAAGTAGGGGTACTCACTGAAGGCTTTGACCATATCGGAAGCATGATTACTTGGTACAATCATCCCTATTACATGCTTCATTACGAACGTTTTGGGTTTAAAAAGGAAAAGGGGTATGTAGAGAACAAATTTCCGGCGAACAATGCCGATCCAGCGCTGTTTACTAAACTAAACGAACTTATAAAACGTCGTTATGGACTGCGCGAAATCAATTTTACCAAGACCAAGGAAGTCTTGCCGTTGACGGATAAAATGTTCGACCTCTTTAACGAAACCTACTCGAAGCTATCTTCGTTTGTTCCCATTACGGAAGTTCAAAAGGCCTATTTTAAAAAGAAATACATCTCCTTTATCAATCCTGAATACATCAAATTTATTGTTGATAAAGAGGATGCACTTATTGCCTTTGCCATTGTGATGCCATCGTTCTCGAACGCGCTACAGAAGGCTAAAGGAAAATTGTTTCCCTTCGGTATTTTCCATCTCCTAAAAGCCAAAAAATATAATAAGGATGTCTTGTTCTACCTAATTGGTATTCACCCTGAATACCAAAATAAAGGGGTTACGGCCATTATTTTTAACGAATACTACAAAACGTTTAACAAAAAAGGTATTCAGATGTGCTACCGCACACCCGAGTTGGAAGACAACATCGCCATACGACAAATGTGGAAGCATTTCGACCCAAAAATCTTTAAGCGTAGGTCAACGTACAAGAAGAGTCTGAGTTAATAGCCGTCTAATCCGTAACAAAAAATTTAGCTATTTCAACGCAACCCTACCATATGTCTCTCCCCTTAGACGAAGACGAATTTCTTTTCTTATGAAAAAGTTTATCCTAAGCGCATCTCCTATTAGTTTATTAGTTTAAAAAGTCCAATGCACAAATCAATCTTGATTTTGGAATAAAAGGCGGTATTAACTCTAGTAATTTAAGTTCAGAACTTTTCATGGAAAATGATACTCGTACGGCATATCGTTTGGGAATACTTGTTGAGCCTTTTTTAAGGAAGCATGATTTCTAGACAGCCTGAAATTACGTATTCTAAACTTGGACCGGAGGCTACCATTGGCTGTAATGGGTGCCCTCCAAAATCCGTGGATTACTACTTGCACTATGTTCAATTACCCATTTTGGGGGAAATATATACATTCAAGAATTTACCTTTTGAAGGCGGTCCTACTTTTAACTTTTTAGTTCAAGAAATCTTCTCAGGGTAAGAATCTGATTTAACAAAAAGATTCGAATTTTCCGGGGGAATGGATATTTCATATAAATTAAATTTCGGGCTTATGATATACATAAGATAAAATCGAGGCTTTTCAAATGTCTTCGACGAATCAAGATTTGAAAACGATCAGACAAAAGACAGCACTCTCAAGAAGGAGTTGGATATATACTTTGATATATAATCATTAAAAAATCCAAATCCCAAAGAGTATTGGAATTCGGATTTTAATTTATTTGGGATTTTACAAAACAAAAAATTTGTTTTATTCCCCCATGGCAGCAGCAACTGCCGCGGATAGTTTCTTGTACGTGCCATTTTCTAAACGCTCGCGAATTGCCGAAAACGCTTGTAATGTCTCTTCAATATCTTGTAACGTATGTGTCGCCGTCGGAATCATTCGAAGCAAAATTAGTCCTTTAGGTATTACCGGATAAACAACTATAGAACAAAATATTCCATAATTTTCACGTAAATCTTTTACTAAGGCCATAGCTTCAGGTATACTTCCGTTCAAATAAACTGGGGTTACACAACTATTGGTATCCCCAATATTAAAGCCTTTGTTTTTAAGTCCGTTCTGAAGGGCGTTTACATTTTCCCAAAGTTTTGCTTTCAATTCGGGTTGCGTACGCAACATATCCAATC
>Ga0316189_10003082_pt1 | contig 16216 bp, 18 predicted proteins | sample LowCovwburrow_MG_FD_204930 | JGI IMG/M metagenome (GOLD analysis project Ga0316189, IMG submission 204930) | Coastal sediment microbial communities from Maine, United States - Lowes Cove worm burrow | ecosystem: Environmental > Aquatic > Marine > Coastal > Sediment | place: USA: Maine... | reverse complement strand
TCTTCCTCGTCACCAATCGACCGCGGCTGTGGCCACGGGTGTTCTCGTACCACGAGGTATTCCACATCATGGTGGTGTCTGCGACAGCGCTGCATTTCCTGGTGATCTGGCGGTACGTGGTGCCGCTGGGAGCGGCGTAGCCAGTCGCCAGTCGCCAGTCGCCAGTCGCCGAACACGGTTGGCCGGTGGAGATGGTTGGGTCCCGCTCCACGAACTCGAGAGACCCCCTCCGTCCCCCGCTGCGTCTCGCTACGACGGGCGTTCCATCACGACCGCCTCTACCTCGATCTCTACCTTCCACTGTGGGTCGAGGAGGGCGGCCACTGCGACCATCGTTGAGGCTGGCTGTGCTTGCCCGAAGATCTCTCGATGGGCTCGTCCTATTTCGTCGGCTTCGGACGGGTCGGTGATGAACATGCGCGTGCGGACGACGTCCGCGACGGTCGCGCCCAGACCTTCGAGGGCCGCTACGGCGATCGCGCCGCAGCGCAACATCTGTCCGAAGGCGGTGGTTGCCACGGTGTCGCCGGCAGCAGGAATCGGAGCCGTTCCGGCGATCTCGACCCGGTCTCCCACCCGGACGCCGCGAGCGAATCCGTACCGTTCCTCGTAGGGCGACCCCGACCGGACATGACGGCGTTGCATCGTGCCTCCTCGCCTCTGCGGGTTCCCTAGTAGCGCTCGGGGAGGGTTGGGCCTGGGACGCGGACGAGGAGCAGACGGCCGTGCTCGTAGCCACCGTTGTGGAATCCGTACTCCTCGCCGGACGCGATGTGGACCGTGTCCCCCGGTCCGGCACGGAACGTCTCCCCGGCGACGCGGAACTCGATGTCGCCGGTCACGACGACGTACATGCGGTGCGTCTTCTCAGAGACCCGCGAGGTCCGTTCGGCACCCATCGGGACCATGATCTCGGCTATCGACCCAACTGAGAACGCGTCGCCAGAGAGTTCCCTGACGACAAAATCGCCGAACTCAAACGGGGCGGCATCTGCGTATCGCTTGTGTTCCATGTGCCGATGGTAGGCCATCGGAATCGAGGCGTACTCGCGTTTCGGCGTCGCGACCCGTTTTCTGTCACACCCCCTCGATACGGTGTCCCCATGATCGAGATGAACCCAACACCAGCCATGACGGATGCAGAGCTCGAAGCCTGGTTCGGCGCAGTCGGACTCACCGTGACCGTCGTCGAGCGGTGCCCGGTCGCAGCGTGCGGCTCGTGCTCCGGATCACACGCCGACCCGCTCGCCAGCGCGGCCTGAGCCGCCCGCTCCCGGCAGCCCACGTCATCACGGCAATTGAGCGCGCAACTCCGCGATCTGCTCGGCGACCGACGCGAAGGAGCCGCCACGCGGCGACCGACGAGCCTCTACCGAGCCTCGCGGATCGAGCAGGACGAGGTCCTCGGCGACGAACCGCACGTGCGCAGCCGCCAACTCCTCCGCCGTGACCGAGTCGAACAATCGTCCCTCCGCCTTCAGCCCCGCCACCAGACCGCCGACCGCGCTGTGTGCCTCGCGGAACGGAACCCCCCTGGCGACCAGGGCCTCAGCAAGGTCGAGCGCCACCACCCAGGTTGACGGAGCGGGCGGATCGAACTCCGCCGCCGCAATCATCCCGGTGATCGCAGCCAGCGCCGTGGTCAGCACGTCGTCGGCATGGAAGACCGCTCTCTTGTCCTCCTGCAGATCCCGGTTGTAGGACAGCGGAAGACCCTTCTGAAGGGCCAGGAGTCCGGCAAGGTCACCGATGACCGTCGCGGCCTTGCCGCGAGCGAGTTCGGCGATGTCCGGATTCTTCTTGTGTGGCAGCGCAGATGAACCGGTGGTGTACGCGTCGTCGTACTCGGCCCAGCCGAACTCATCGGTCGACCACAACACGAGTTCCTCCGACAAGCGTGACAGGTGCACCATCGCCTGCGACACACAGAACACATACTCGGACGCGAAGTCCCGCGACGACACGGCATCAAGCGAATTGCCGAACGACGCCGAGAACCCGAGACGGTTCGCGACGAGGTCGGGTCGGAGCGGCAGCGCGCTGCCTGCTGCGGCGCCCGCCCCTAGCGGCGAGATGTCGATGCGACTCCGAGCCTCGACCAAACGTTCGGCGTCGCGCAGCAGCATCCAGGCGTAGGCGAGAAAGTGATGTGCCAGCGGGATCGCCTGCGCCTGCTGGAGATGGGTGTAGGAAGCAACGATCGTGTCCCCGGCCTGCTCGGCTCGGTCCACGAGCACCGCCACGAGATGTTGGATCTGTTCCACCCGGTGGTCGACAGCGCGTCGGAGATAGAGCCGCAGGTCGAGAGCGATCTGGTCGTTCCGGGACCGCCCCGTGTGAAGGTGTCCGGCAGCGGGACCGATCATCTCACCAAGCCGGCGCTCGACCGCGGTGTGAACGTCTTCGTCGGTGGCCTCGAACTCGAACCGTCCGAGGTTCGCTTCCTCAAGGATGTGCTCAAGGCCCTCTTGGATCCGGACCACGACATCCGCAGGGAGCAACTCAACGTCACCGAGCATGGCGACGTGCGCCAGCGACCCGGTGACGTCGTCCACAAGAAGCCGCCGATCCGACGGATCGATCGTGAATCGCCACAGCGTCTCATCGGGTCCAGAAGCGAAGCGTCCGCTCCAGAGAGTCACTCGCCTTCTCCCATTCGCTTCTCGGCGAAGGTTCGCAGGCGCAGGCTCTGGAGGTGGATGAAGCCATCGGCGTCGGCCTGGTTGTAGACATCGTCGGCCTCAAACGTGACCGTCGCCTCGTCGTAGAGATCGTGGCTGGCGGAACGACGACCCTCGACGACGACCTGGCCTTTGTAGAGCCGCAGTCTGGCCTCTCCGTTGACCCGGGTCTGGACGTCGTCCATGAACGCCTGCAGCGCCTCGCGCTCCGGCGAGTACCAGAAGCCGTTGTAGACCATCTCCGCGTAGCGGTTCGACAACTCGTCGCGGAGGTGGGCGACCTCACGGTCGAGCGTCAGGGACTCGACGGCGCGGTGTGCGTGATAGAGGATCGTTCCGCCCGGTGTCTCGTAGACGCCGCGGCTCTTCATGCCGACAAACCGGTTCTCGACAATGTCGACGCGGCCGACACCGTGACGACCGCCGATCTCGTTGAGCAGGGTCAGCAACGGAACCGGTCCCAACTCGACACCGTCGACCGAGACCGGCGTGCCGGCCCGGAACCCGATTGTGACGACCTGGGGTTCGTCCGGGGCGTCCTCCGGGTCGACCGTCATGCGGAACATCCCGGGCGGCGGTTCCACCCATGGGTCCTCGAGCACGCCACCCTCATACGAGATGTGGAGAAGGTTGGCATCCATCGAGTAGGGCATCTTGGGTGTCGTCGGAATCGGGATGTTGAACCGCTCTGCGTAGGCGACGAGATCGGCGCGGCCCTTCATGTCCCACTCGCGCCACGGTGCGACGACCTTGATGTCGGGCTTCAGCGCATACGCCGAAAGCTCGAAACGAACCTGATCGTTCCCCTTGCCGGTCGCCCCGTGAGCAATGGCATCGGCGCCGGTCTCTTCTGCGACCCGAACGAGCCCCTTCGAGATCACCGGCCGAGCAAGCGACGTGCCCATGAGGTAGTAGCCCTCGTAGAGGGCGCTCGACCGCACAGCCGGGAACACGAAATCCTCAACGAACTCGTGGGTGAGGTCCTCGGTGATGGCCTCGACAGCGCCAGTGGCGCGAGCCTTCGCGTGGGCCTCTTCCGCCTCTTCGCCTTGACCGACATCCGCCGTGTAGGTCACGACCTCGGCGCCGTACTCCTCGATGATCCACCGCAGGATGATCGACGTGTCGAGTCCGCCGCTGTAGGCCAGGACGACCTTGTTGATACCTCGCTTCACGTCATTCTCCTTCGATGATTGCCGCGACCACCGCGGCGTCAGTTGCTTGATCTACTGCGAGGAAGAGCGTGTCGTCGCCGGCGACCGTCCCGAGCACGCCGCTGAGTCCGGCCATGTCGATCTTGCTGGCCAGCAGGTTCGCCGCACCTGGGGGAACGCGCACCACGACCAGCGGTCCGGTGACGGTGACGGACTCAACAAACTCGTCGGTCGCCGCTGCGAGCGCCGCCCTGGCACGTCGCATCTCAGCAGGATCCTTGATGCGATACCGGGAAATATCACCCTCGCGAACCTTCATCGCCCCGATCGCCTCCAGGTCGCGCGAGATTGTGGCCTGCGTGACCGCATGACCGGCATGGGTGAGCAGCCTCCTCAGCTGCGCTTGGCTCTCGATCGTCTCGGTCGTGACCAAACGCGTGACCAGCCGCCTCCTAGCTTCCGTGGCGCTCACAGGATCGGCTCCTTCGTGATCATTGTTCCGATTCCCTCGGGCGTGAAGACTTCGAGGAGTACCGAATGCTGGATTCGGCCGTCGAGGATGTGCACACGCTCGACACCGGCCTCGATGGCGTCGACGCACGACTCGAGCTTCGGGAGCATCCCGGCCGTAACCGTCCCGCCTGCGAGGATATCCTTGATGCCGTCCTCGGTGACCCGTTGGATCAGTGAGTCTTCTTCGCCGAGGACCCAGTACAGCCCTTCCACATCCGTGAGGTACACCAGCTTCTTCGCGCCGAGAGCGGAAGCCAGAGCACCGGCTGCCGTGTCAGCGTTCACGTTGTAGACCTCACCATCCTCGCCGCGGGCGATCGGAGCGACCACGGGTACATAGCCCTGGTCCTGCAGGCTGGCGACGAGACCCGGATTCACCTCGGTGATGTCGCCGACGAATCCCAGACGCTCGTCTCTCGGTCGGGCCACGAACAGGTTCCCGTCCAGACCGTTGATCCCGGTCGCAAGGGCACCGTGAGCGTTGACGAGGCGAACGATGTCGGGGTTGATCTCACCTGCGAGCGTTGCCTGAACGACGCGCATCGTCTCGGCGTCGGTCACCCGAAGGCCTTCGAGCCATTGGGGTTCCACGCCGCGCTGATGCATGGCCTCGCTGATCCTCGGTCCCCCGCCGTGGACGATCACGACCTTGATGCCGACGTAGTGGAGCATGGCGACATCATCGGCGAAGGTACTTCGGAGACTCTCGTCCACCATCGCCGATCCGCCGTATTTGATCACGACGGTCCGTCCCCGGTGAGCCTTGATGAACGGCATGGACTCAGAGAAGATGCGCGCCTTGCCCATCGTGCTGGCGATCCGCGGCTTCCCGTGGGTGGGTGGTGTGTGTCCGGTACTCATGACCGCTCCCCGTTGAACATCACATACTCAGGGGTCAGGTCGGTGGTGAAGACCCTGGCGATCCCTGGACCGCCTCCTACGCACAACGTCACACCGAAGTCTCCCTCCATCGCCTCGCTCACGGCGTCTTCGTCGAAAGGAACCCCGGCTCCGTTTCGAACAACGGTCGTTCCAGCGAAGGCGATCGTGAGCCCGTCGAACTCGACCTCATCGTCGACTTCGCCAAGCGCCGCCACGATTCGCCCCCAGTTCGGGTCGGCTCCGTAGAACGACGACCGGACGAGGACTGAGTCGGCGACCTTCCGGCCAATGTTGCGTGCGGCAGCGTCGTCGGCGGCGCCGGTCACGGCCATCGTGACGACCCGGGTTGCCCCCTCGGCGTCGGCGGCAATGTGTCGGGCGAGGTCGACAGCGGCACCGGTGAGGGCGGCGGCGAGCGCCTCCGGCTCCGGGGTGACTCCCGAAGCGCCGGACGCCATGGCGATCACGGTGTCGTTGGTCGATGGGCATCCATCAACGTTCAAGGCGTGAAACGAGTGGTCGACGGCGACTCTGAGCGCCTGGTCGAGCACCGGGGCGGATACCGCTGCATCGGTCGTGAGCAGCACGAGCATCGTCGCCATGTCGGGCCGGATCATGCCGGCCCCTTTGGCCATCCCGCCGACCATGAACCCCCCGGCGTCGATAGCAACCTCTTTCGGTTCCGAGTCGGTGGTCATGATCGCCCGGGCGGCTGCATGGGCGTTTGGTTCGCGGTCGCCGAGTGCAGCGATGGCATCGACGACTCCACCAGTGATCGCCTCTGGGGCGAGATGGGTACCGATCGTCCCGGTCGAACAGACCAGGACATCCTCGGGAGAGCACGAGAGCAGTTCCGCGGTTCGGTTCGCCGTCAGTTCCGCCACGGCCTTGCCGCGCTTGCCGGTCGCGGCGTTGGCACAGCCGGAGTTCAGGACCACGGCCTGCGCGGTCGGAGCGGAAGCGAGATGGTTCCTGGAGAGACGGACCGGCGCGGCGGCGGCCATGTTGGTGGTGAAGACGGCCGCGGTCGGAACCGGCCTGTCGGTCGCTACGACGGCGACGTCGAGAATCCCATCCGCCTTGATCCCCGCCGACACACCGGCGGCTCTGAACCCTTTGGGGGCAAGAACGCTCACGGCATCCATCCTTCCATCGGCAGGCCGACCGTCTCGTCGAAGCCGAGCATCAGGTTGGCGACCTGCACGGCTTGGCCGGCGGCCCCCTTGACGAGGTTGTCGATGGCCGAGATGAGGACGACGGTTCCGGTCCGGTCGTCGAGGTGCGCCGAGATCAGTGCCCGATTGGAACCGGTGACCCACTTCGTTTCTGGCGAGCCTTCGACCAGCGACACGAACGGTTCGTCCCGGTAGGCCGCTTCGAGCGCGCCGACGATGTCGTTGAGCGACGTGCCTGCGGTGCCCCGTGCGTACACCGTGCTCAGGATCCCGCGCTGCATCGGGACGAGGTGCGGGGTGAAGATGACTTGCGTGGCAGCGCCGGTGACCAGATCGAGGGCCCGTTCGATCTCCGGCCGATGCCGGTGCGTCAGCACCCTGTATGCCTTGACCGACTCATCAACGGCGCCGAAGTGGAGATCCGGGTGAACACCTCTCCCGGCACCCGAGACACCGGACATGGAGTCAACGATGATTCCCGTCGGTTCAACGAGGCTGGCTTCGAGCACGGGTGCCAGGGGAAGGATCGCCGAGGTCGGATAGCAGCCGGCCATGGCGACGCGGTCGGTGGCCGCGATGGCGTCCCGGTTCATCTCCGGAAGCCCGTAGACCCACTGACCCAGCTGCTCCGGGTAGGGATGCTCGACGTCATACGCGGACAGGTACCGGTCGGGGGTATCGAGGCGGAAGTCGCTGCCGATGTCGACGACCGCTATCCCTCGATCGAGGAGGGTCAGAGCCGGCTCAGCGGACGCTCCGTGGGGCAAGGCGAGGAACGCCAGGTCGACCTGCGGCGCCGCCGTAGCATCGTTCGGTTCGAGCATACGGTCGCCACCGCGGAGATGCGGATGAACCGCTCCGAGGGTCTTGCCGGCAGCAGAGTGCGCTCCGAGATAGGCGATCTCGAGGTCAGGATGGCCGTCGATCAAGCGAATCAGTTCGCCACCGGCGTACCCGGACGAACCGAAGATGGCAATGGAACGAGACATAGAAGAGGCCCTCAAGCGAGCAGCGAATATACGCATATTCACGCGCTAATGCAATATTGTGATGGGGGAGGTTTGTCGAATCGATCACCGATCCGCGAACCTGGGCCATGACCGAACCACCGACGGAGCCGCATGCCTTCGATCAATCCAATTCTTGCCCATCAGTATGGATGGGACGAAGCCCTGCTCTTCGTCGTACCGATTGTGATCGCGGTGATCGTCGTCCGGAGACTCGACAAGAAGTCAAAAAGCAAAGACGGCGATCCGCCGGAGAATGACTGATTGACGGCGACCAGGTCCTCTTGCCACGCCGCTTCCCCGTCCCCACTCAGCCACTCAGCTACTCGGCTACTCGGCTAATCCGCTACTCCACGCTTGTGCAGAATCCCAACGTCGACAAGACTCCGAACATCCATCAACAAGGAGGACGGAGTGGCACTTGCGCCGATCGAACTGTTGGTCATCGGTTTCCCCGGCAACCAATTCACAGGCGGCATCCTGCCTGAACTCGAGGCACTCGTAGAGAACGGCATCATCACCGTTGTCGACGCCCTTCTGATCGTGAAAGAGGAAGACGGCACCGTCGACTACCTCGAACTCGACCAGATCGACGCCGGCGAAGACATCGCAGCGCTTGGGCGATTGCTCACCGATGCGAACGGACTGCTCTCCGACGAGGACGTCGAAGAGTTCGCCGCTGCGCTCGAGCCTGGCTCATCCGCGGCAGCGCTGGTCTTCGAACACACCTGGTTCACGCCACTGCGCAACGAGCTCCTCGACTCGGGAGGATTGCTGCTCGCCAACGTGCGCATCCCCGGCCTCGTGGTCGACGAGGTGCTCGCCGCCGTTGCCGAACTCGAAGACGAATAGGAGAAACGAGAATGCCCAGAAGAAGAGGACGTCCCGGAATCGCCGGAACGATGGCCCGCACGGCGGTCGTCGCCGGAACCGCAACCGCTGTCAGTGGCGGAATGCAGCGGCGTCGATCCGCCAAAGACCAGGCCGCGTACGATCAGAACGCCGCCAACCAGGCCGCCTACGAGTCGCAGGATCAACTCGCCGACATGCAGGCGCAGATGAACGCCATGCAGGCCCAGCAAGCGCCAGCCGCGCCGGCCGCGGGCGGCGACGACACCATGGCCCAACTCAAGCAACTCGCCGACATGAAGACCTCCGGTCTCCTGACCGATGAGGAGTTCGCTGCGGCGAAGGCCAAACTGCTCGGCTGATCGCACGAACGTCACCGCCAGGGCCGGAAGACCAGGAGCAGACGCTCCGCCGTCTTCCGGCCCTGGCGGTAAATCGAAAGCAACGGCAGGCTATGCCGACATGAGATCCCGGTTCACCTTCCTGTTCGTGCTCGTCGCAACGCTCTTCGCGATCGCCCTCCCGGCGTCCGCACAATCCGAGAGCGAAGCCGATCCGGTTGTCCGGGTTGTGTTCTTCTTCTCTCCAACCTGCGGTCACTGCGAATACGTGATCAACGAGGTGCTGCCGGGCGTCTTCGAGGAGTACGGTGGACAGCCGTCGGTCTTCTTTGACGAGACGCTTCCTGAGGGGCAGGTTGCGTTCTACGAAATGACGAACGGCACCCTCGACATCCTGTTCGGTGACGTCAGCGTCGATGCCGCTGCGCAACTCTACGAGGACGATACGGAACGGCTCAGCGTCCCGGACGAACGGATGGGCGTCCCGCGCCTCGACGTCCTGGATGACTACTACGTCGGGTCTGCCGAGATCCCTGACGAACTCCCGGGCATCATTGAAGCCGGAATCGCTGCCGGCGGAATCCCCTGGCCGGACATCCCGGGCATCGAGGATGCCATCGCCTCCGTCCCCGGAATGGCCGAGGGCAATCAACCGATCGACGGCGAGTCGACGGAGGACCCCGCTGCAGCCATCCCCGATTCCGCGGATCAGACCGTCGCCGAGAAGTTCGGCAATGACCCGGTCGGCAACAGCCTCGCCGTGCTGGTGCTCGTTGCGATGATCGCAAGCCTGATCGCCGTACCGATTCTGATCGGCAAGGGCATGCTCTCGTCGGCCCCGGAGTGGTTGACCCCCGTGCTGGCGGTGATCGGTATCGGTGTCTCCATCTACCTCGGCAGCGTCGAGGCGAGCGGAACCGAAGCCGTGTGCGGACCCGTCGGCGACTGCAACGCCGTGCAGCAGAGCGAGTATGCGACGATCTTCGGAATCCCGATCGGAATCCTCGGCATCATCGGATACGGCATCCTGCTGGTCGGTTGGATCGTTGCGAAGACGACGAAGGGCCGCGTCGCCGACCTCGGGATGATCGCGGCCGCTGCTATTGCCGCCGGCGGCACGCTCTTCTCGATCTACCTGACGTTCCTGGAACCGTTCGTCATCGGCGCGACGTGCATGTGGTGCCTCACCTCGGCGGTCGCCATCACGGGTCTGCTGTGGCTGACCGCAGGGCCCGGGTGGGCTGCGTTCGGGCGCATCCGGTCGTCGTAGTCCTCCCGCCGGAGAACGTCAGGCCGAGAACGTCCCCATGAGCGTCGCTTCGGCGAGCACGCGCCCTTCCACGGCGGTCAAGACCTCGTCCTTCGTTGCGCCCTCGGCAGGGCCCAGCGCTCCGTCCAGCGCGAGTACCCGGAAGAAGTAGCGGTGGGTCCCCCCGGGAGGGCACGGACCTCCGTACCCGAGTCGATTCCAGGAGTTGAGCCCGCCCGTGCCGAGCGAACCGACATTCTCAGGAATCGTGCCGGCCGGTTCGATGTCGTAGGCGACCCAGTGATCCCAGGTCCCGCCCGGCGCGTCCGGATCGTCCATGATGAGCACCAGCGATGCGGTTGCCTCCGGCAGTCCCGCGATCCTCAGTTCAGGAGACTCGTCCGCTCCGTCGCAGGTGAACTGTTCGGGAATGGGGCCGCCGTCCTCGAATGCAGGCGACGTGACTTCCATGCTCCCTCCTCCGGGGCTGGGTTCGGTCGATGAAGAATCCGGCGAGCCCTGATCACCACACGCAGCGACAACGAATGCCGCGAGGAGAGCCGTCAGCACCAACCGCATCATGTGCCGAGTATGGCCGCCCGGTCCCGACCCGGCTACCCCTGTTCGGCGGCCCATGTGTCGAGGAGTTCGTAGGCCTCCTCTTCTGAGTACGGTCCGTCATCGATCCGCTTCTCGTAGAGCACCTTCATGATCTCTCCGACCTGGCGTCCCGGCTCCAGACTGAGGTACTCCATCACCTGGTTCCCATCGATCGGCGGTCGAAGCGCGTCGAGTTCTTCCTCCTCACTGAGGATCGCAATCCGCTCTTCGAGTTCGTCGATTCGCCGACTGATCATCCGCTCACGTCGTCTGTTCCGTGTCGTCACGTCGCACCGCACGAGTTCGTTCAAGTCGGTGAGGAGCGGTCCCGCGTCGCGCACGTAGCGTCGCACGGCCGAGTCGTTCCACCCCATCTGATACGTGTGGGGCCGCATGTGGAGGAGCACCAGGCGAGAAACGTCCTCCGTCGTCTGCTTCGAGTACCGCAGCGCTTTCATCCGCCGTCTCGTCATCCTGGCTCCGACGACCTCATGGTGGTGGAACGAGACGCCGCCGGGCCCAAACTCCCGCGTCGCCGGCTTCCCGATGTCGTGGAAGAGAGCCGCAAGACGGAGTTCGAGTCGCGCCGATGCCTTCTCCACAACCGCGATGGTGTGGGCAAGCACATCCTTGTGCTGATGCACCGGGTCAATCTCGAGGGCAAGGGCGGGGAGTTCGGGGATGAACTCTTCTGCCAGGCCGGTATCGACAAGTCCCCAGAGCGCCGGTCCGACGTGGTCGCCGATCAGGAGTCGGTCGAGTTCGCCCTTGATCCGTTCGGCGGAGACGATCTCGAGCCTCGTGTGCATGCGGTGGACGGCGCTGACGGCTTCCTCGTCTGGTGCGAATCCGAGCTGTGAGACGAAACGGAAGAGGCGCAGCATTCGGAGTGGATCGTCGCCGAACGAGATCTCGGGATCGAGGGGGGTTCGCAGCACCTGGCGGAACAGGTCTGTCAATCCTCCAAACGGGTCGATCATTTCGGGTGTCTCATCGCCCGATGTTGGGACCCGGATCGCCATCGCATTCACGGAGAAGTCGCGCCGAGAGAGATCCTCCTCGATGTCGTCGGAGTAGGTGACGTCGGGCTTGCGGCTCTCGTCGCGGTAGATCTCAGATCGGAAGGTAGTGATCTCGTGGACGCGTCCGCCCTTGATTGCCCCGATCGTTCCGTAGGTCCTGCCCGCGAGATAGAGATCCGCGGCCCAGGGTCGAACGATATCCTCGATCTCCTCCGGACGCGCCCCCGTCGTGAAATCCAGGTCGGCGTTCGGCCGGTCGAGAAGAGCGTCACGGACACTCCCTCCGACGAGATAGAGGTCGTGTCCAGCGGCACCGAACAGTTCGGCGAGCTCACGTGACGGAGTTCCCTCGGCCAAGAGGCCCTGGAGCCGCGTCGGAATCACGATTCTCTCCAACGATTGGCGAGCCGATCGGCGTACTCGTTCCAGGTGAAGCCCACGTGGGCCTTGATCCACTTCAGGTCGAGTTCTGGTCGTTTCCGATACACCGCATACGCGGAGCGGACCAGATCGACATTCTCGACCGGGCCGCTCTTCCGCTTCCACCCCCGCGCTTCCCAGCCAGCGGCCCATTCATTGATGGTCCTCACCGCCAGGTTGGAGTCCGAGTAGACCGGGACCGCGGTTCCTTCGGGGACGAGTCGCGCTCCCTCGATCAGCGCGGTGAACTCCATCCGGTTGTTCGTGGTGTCCGGATCATCGCCGTGGGCCTCGTCGACGATCGTCCCATCAACCACGTACACCGCTCCCCATCCTCCCGGCCCGGGATTCGGGACACAGGCGCCATCGGTGAACACACCCGTCTGCGGGTCATGGCCCGACCGCGCCGGGTCGTGAGGGGCAGGCTTGGCGTCCCGGCACGAACGGCACTCCTTCGGACTCCAGCCCGGGAATCGATCCAGGATGTGCTGGGGCAGCGAGAACTCTTGTGAGCAGGTCTGGCAGGTGAAACTGGGCATGCGCCAAGGAGCGTACCGACCGGACGAGCCGAACAGCGACTAGGCGCTCAAGGCACCGCGGGATTGGGCTGCGAGCTTGAAGTCGGTCGTCGACGTGGCGTGGGAGAGCGCATCCTCGAACGAGACATCGCCCCGCGCATACAGGGAGAGGATCGCCTGGTCGTAGTTGCGCATGCCGAAGAAGTCCCCCTCGGCGATCTCCGTAGCGATCGTCGGAGTCAACTCCTCGTCCTTCAACTTCTCTGACACTCGTTCGGTGTTGACGAGTACCTCGATCGCAGCCGCTCGCCCCGCCTCGTCGGCCCGCGGGATCAGCTGCTGGCTGATGATGCCTTTGAGGGTTGCTGAGAGCAGTTGTCGCACCTGCTTGCGCTGATAGGGCTCGAACGACTCGACGATACGGTTGATCGTTTCGAGGCTGTCAAAGGTCGGCAGGACTCCGATGACAAGGTGCCCGGTCTCTGCCCCACGAAGCGCTGCAGCGAGCGTCTCCCGGTCAGGGAGATCCCCGACAAAGATCACGTCAGTGTCGTTGCGCATGGCGGCCCTCAGACCGCAGGCGAACGAGGCGGTGTCAAGGCCTACTTCGCGTTGGGAGATCAGCGACTGGTTGTCCGGATACAGGTTCTCGATGGGGTCCTCGATCGTGACCACCGAGCACTTGCGTGTGGCGTTCACGTGTTCGATGACCGCGGCGCCTGTCGTTGTGCGTCCCGACCCCGACGGACCGGTGATCAAGAGCAACCCAGGGCGCTCGTCGGCGAGACGTTCGACAACAGCCGGAATGCCGAGTGCCTCAAACCCTCCTTCGAGCTTGCCAACGGTCCGGAGGACCAGCGTGACCGAGCCGCGCTGACTGAAGGCGCTCACGCGGAAGCGTCCGAGACCGGATCGGCCGATCGCAAAGCCCACTTCCCCGTCACGCTCGAAGTCCGCCCGGTCTCGATCGGTAGCGATCTCGTCGAAGTACCGCTGCGTATCGGCCTGGGTGACCATCGGCAGGTCGGATCGATGCACGACTCCGTCGATCCGGAACGCGGGAGGCGAGCCGACCTTGAGGTGCAGGTCGGAAGCTCCAACGGTCGAGATTCTCTGAAGGAGTTCGTCGAGAGACGGCAACGATCCGTGCACAGTGGCTCCTGAAGCTCGGGGTAGGTTCCCGTGTGTATCGGCTCCTCGGAGACCGCCCTTAATCAAGATCCCAGAAGAGAGACTCGACGGCAACCGCGCTGTCGACCCACGGATCGGGGGCATCGGGACGCTCTATCGTCGACGTTCCGAAGGCAAATCCTTCAAGGGTGGCCGTCACGGATGCTGTGATCGCGTCGAGGTTGTAGCCGCCTTCGAGGAGGAAGACCGTGTTCGTTCGGTCCATCACCTGGCCCAGCGAAGCCGCCATCAACTCGTAGTCGAGCGGAAGCAGCCCCAACCCTCCCAACGGATCCTCGGCGTGGCCGTCATAGCCAGCGCTCACCAGCAGCCAATCAGGGTCGAACTGCGCGAGGATCGGCAGCACCACGCGAGAGAATGCGTCCTTGTACGTCTCGCCGCCAGTACCGCGCGGCACCGGGATGTTGATCGACCTCCCGGTCCCGAGTCCGCCCCCGACCTCCTCGACTCGCCCGGTACCGGGGTAGTAGGGAGCGTGGTGCAGCGACAGATACAGCACATCGGCAGACCCGCCGAAGATTTCCTGCGTGCCGTTCCCGTGATGAGCGTCCCAGTCCACGATGGCGACGCGCCTGCCCCGGGCGACCAGCGCCGCGGCCGTGACGGCGATGTTGTTGATGAGGCAGAAGCCCATGCCTTTGCTCTGCGCGGCATGGTGTCCCGGGGGTCGCACGGCGGCGAAACCGAAATCGGCTTCCCCCAACTCGATCGCCTCGACGGCGGTGATGCCGGCGCCTGCTGCGTAGCGGGCCGCCTCCCACGAGGCCGCCGAGATGTATGTATCGGAGTCGAAGGCGCCCCCGCCATCGAGCGCCACCGTCTGGATTCTCTCGAGGTAGTCCTCCTTGTGTACGGCGAGGAGTTCCTTCCGGGTTGCCGAGCGAGCCTCGACGCTGATCACCTCAACGCCACTGGCCTGGATCCCCGCGACGGCAGCGCCGATGCGGTCCGGTCGCTCGGGGTGCTCCCAGGGAGCCACATGGCTCAAACTTGAAGGATGTGTGACAACGGCTACCCGCATGCCCCCATAGTTCCACATCTGCGAGCCTTCGCGCCAAACCGGATCGCCGTGGTTCGGTCGGGACGTCCTGCACCCACGGTACGCTGAGGGCGCACCGGAAGACTCGGAGGTGTCATGTCGGTGGCAGAGAGTCCGATACCGGTACTCCAGCGCGGCTCTTGGCCGGACCCGATTCGATTTCGGAGAGGGTGGGCTCGCGCAGACGCCCGACGCTGGAACGACTGTGTCCCCGATGGCGCACTCCGCTTGGTACGCGGCGGATCAGCATTTCTGAGCCTCTGCTCCGAGCGCCTCAACGATCTCGGAGCTCCCCATGTCTTCTCTCCCCCGCTCCCTGCGTCGAGTCGACGCCCGTGGGAGGAGGCGGGATTCGAGGAATACGTGCCACTCGCCCTGATGCGTCTCGACCTCGGTGAGAGCATCCCCTCGCCGGATCACCTCGTGATCACCCCTCCCGAGACGCGTCTCACGGCGCTGCTCACCATCGACCACGCAGCGTTCGACGAGTTCTGGCGCTTCGACCGTCACGGCATGCAGGAAGCGATGGCCGCGACCGGAACGGCGAGAACGCTCCAGGTCCGCGGACCGGACGGCGAGCCGGTCGCGTTCGCGATCCTCGGCTTCGGCCATGCCATGTCGTACCTCCAGCGTATCGCCGTCCATCCCGACTGGCAGGGCCAGCAAATGGGTCGTTCCCTCACTCGGGGCGCTGCCCGCATGGCTCGCAAGGCCGGCAGCAAGGCGATGCTGCTCAATACGCAGGCGGACAACCAGGCCGCTCTGGACCTCTACGAGTCGGAGGGATTCGTCACACTCCCCGAACCGCTCGCGCTCCTCCGCCGGGACTGACCGATGCCCCCGCGCATACCCGGCCGCTATCGCATGAATGTGCGCCTCGGCGCCGACGGAGACATCGAGGAGTGGCTGGCGACCGACGAGCAACTCGAACGTCCCGTTCTCATCCGATTCCCAGGTCCGGACGCCGATCCGGGCCGCGTCGCCCAGTTCCTCGCTCCGATCCGCGCAGCGGCAGCGACTTCTCATCCCCACGTACAGCGGGTCTACGCCGCCGGTGAGGTCGACCACTCCGCGTTCGCGGCCGCCGAATGGGACGGCGCCGTCACCGTCGCAGATCGTCTCAAGGCGGGAGAGACGCTCCCCATCCCTGAGTACTTGCCGAACGCGTCCGGTGTCGCTGCGGGCTTGGCGGCATTTCATGCGAACGGAGGAATCCACGGCGCTATCGACGCCAGCGCCATCCACTTCTCCGCGGCTCACCCGGCGCGTCTCGCGAGCTTCGGTCGCATCCCGGTGACCACCACAGCGGCCGGCGATACCGCGGCACTCGCGGCGGTCCTCCGTGAATCGGTGACTGGCACCGACAACCCGGCGATCCTGCCCTCGCACGTCGCCGAGGGGATTCCTACCGCCGTGGACGACGCCCTTGAGGCGGCTGAGGCTGGCACACTCGACGCTGCGGGCCTTTCCGATGCCCTCAGCAACGCGTTCCTCTACCGCGAACCAGAGGTCGAACACTCCTGGTCGGTGAAGCCTCTGATTCTCTTCGCTGCCGTCGTGACCGCCCTCCTCTCC
>Ga0316189_10003081_pt1 | contig 16221 bp, 12 predicted proteins | sample LowCovwburrow_MG_FD_204930 | JGI IMG/M metagenome (GOLD analysis project Ga0316189, IMG submission 204930) | Coastal sediment microbial communities from Maine, United States - Lowes Cove worm burrow | ecosystem: Environmental > Aquatic > Marine > Coastal > Sediment | place: USA: Maine... | reverse complement strand
GCGACGTACCGATGAGACCCCTCTGCTTGCCTCGCACTGGGCTGAGCGCCGCGCTCGGCCTCGCGTTGATTCTCCTACCGGGGTGTCCCGACCGTGGGGGCCACACTGGCGCCGACGCGCCGGGTCCCTCCGGCACCGCGCCAGACTCGTATTCCACACCGCCTGCGGAGCCCGCGACGCCTGAGAGCTGGGCCTTGCTCCCGCGCGAGGACGGCACCCTCGAAGTCCAGCTGGACCACGCGAAGATCATCGACTTCCGCGTGCACTTTTACGGCAAGGAGTGGGCGTACGTCGGCGGCGATCCAGTGGCCGATGGGCTGGACGGGTCCTCACCCAAGTTCCACATGGACGTGCCGGGCATGGACCTCAACGTCGTCGGGCGCACCGACAAGACGGGTCCCGGAGAGATCACGGTGACGTGGGATTTCACCGCAAAGCGCGATATCCAGGACGTCAAGGGGGCAGCCGTCGAGATGGTGGCCGAGCGCGCGGTCGCCTACGCAGCTGGGGCCGGCGGCGAGGTCGCGCTGCGCGAGGACGGCTCGGGGTGGAGCTGGTCGCTGCCCGACGGCGGGGTCTTCGACGTCTCGTTTGAGCCCAAGCTGCCGTATGCCTACTTCGAGCAGAACGACAAGGGCCGGGTCCGCGGCGTGTTGTTCAAAGACTCCGTCGCCGCTGGCTCATCGACACAGAAGATGATCGTGCGCCTGCCCAAGGGCGGCCGCGTTCGCGAGCCATCGATCGTGCGATTCGGCCCCGAGCCTGTGGATCAATGGCACAAAGGGACACTGGCCTGGGACCGCTACCCGCTGGACATGGGCGCTGCGCTGAGCAGCGTGCACCACAAGCCCGCGGGTGCGCATGGGCCTGTACGGGCCAAGGGGGACGCGCTCGAGTTTGCCGATGGCACGCCCGCGAAGTTCTGGGGCACCAATGTCGTCGCCTACTCGCTGTTCCACGCCGCCGACAAGGACATCTGCAATCAGGCCGACAGGCTCGCTGCGTTTGGGTACAACCTCGTCCGCCTGCACCACCACGACTCGACCTGGGTCGAGCCCAATGTCTTTGTCAAAGGCTCGGCCAACACGCAGGAGCTGGCGCCGCAGAGCATGCGCAACCTCGACCGCTGGATCGAGTGCTTGCGCGACCGCGGGATCTACATCTGGCTCGACCTGCACACGGGGCGCGCGTTTCGACCGGGCGACGGCTTGCCCGGCTGGTCGGAGATCGAGCAGCAGGAGGGCGGTGAGGCCAAGGGCTACACATACGTCAATCCCAAGGTCGAGTCGCTGATGCACAAGTTTGCCCAGCAGTACTTGGGGCACCGCAACACCCAGACGGGCATCCGCTACGCAGACGATCCAGCCGTGCTGGGCGTGCTGCTCACCAACGAGAACGACCTCACCCAACACCACGGCAACTTCATGAACAGCGATGCCGGGCACCCCGAGCACCGCAAGATGCTCGAAAAGGCCGCAAGCGCGTTCATCGACAAGCACGGGTTCGACAAGAGCGAGGCACTCGACGCGTGGCGTCCGGGCGAGGCGAAGATCGTCATGAACCACCTCGAGCACGCTTCGTCGGTGGCCGCGATCGCGAACGTGCGGAGCACGGGCTACAAGGGGCCCATCGCCACCACCAACATGTGGGGCGACAACCGCCACTGGTCGATGCCTGCGCTCACCACGGGCGACATCCTCGATGTGCACGCGTACGACGGCGAGCTCAAGCTCGAGGCCAACCCGCACCACGCGCCGACGTTTGTGCACTTCATTGCCGCGGCGCAGGTCGAAGGCATGCCGCTTTCCGTCACCGAGTGGAACCTCCCGCCGCCCGTTCGTGATCGCTACACCGGCCCATTGTGGATATCGGCGATGGCCGCGCTGCAGGGCTGGGACGCGCCGATGCACTACGCGTACTCGGTGACCAAGCTCGAGAACCCGTGGGAGGCACACCAGTGGTCGGCGCTGTACGACCCGTCGCAAATGGCGATGATGCCCGCCGCCGCGCTCGCCTATCGACTCGGCCATATCCGGCCGGCCGAGCGCACGTACCGGATCGAGCTGAACCGCGACAATACGTACAGCCAAGAGACCTCCATGGTGAGCAGCGCGGCGTTGCGCACGCTCTCGGAGCAGAGCCGCACGGTGCTGGTGCTGCCGGACATCAAGGAGTTCGACTGGGACACCCCTGCCCCACCGACCCCGGGCGCAGAGACCGTCACCGATCTGTCCAAGGACTTCCTGCCCCCGACGGGCACGACCGTCACCTCCGATACCGGCGAGATCAAGCGCAACTGGGCCACCGGCATCCTCACGGTCGACACGCCCCGCAGCCAGTGGGCCGTCGGGTGGCTTGGCGGCGAAACGGTCACGCTTGGGGATACACAGGTTCAGCTGGTCACGAAGCACGCCGCGGTCGCTTTCACTGCACTGGACGGCCTCGCGCTCAAGCAGTCCAAGCAGATCCTGTTGACCACGGTCGCCCGCTCACGCCCCTCCGGCGGCGGCCTCAAGATGCCGTTTGCTGCGGAGCCCGTCCGCGGAACAGTGTCCATCAAGACGACGCACGCGGGCCCGCTTGAGCTGCTACCTCTGATGCGCGGCCACACCGACCCGATTCCGGCCTCCGCTCCGACCAAGGGTCGCAAAGAGGGCGACCGCTGGGTGTTTGACCTGCCCGCTGGGGCCGCCACCCACTGGTTCTTGCTACGGCCCATCGCGGCGGGTTGAGCCCAGGGCCCCCGGCTCCGTACACTCCCCGCCATGCAGTGCCGTGTTGGTTGGAGTGCGTGGTTGCCGTCGCTCGGGTTATCAGTAGCGCTCGTCGCCGGGTGTGGCGACGACACGAGCAGCGCGAGCGCGGGCGGCTCCGGCAGCGGCGGGGCCGCGGACACGGCCGGGACCCCGACCCCGTCGGCCAACCCCACGACTGCGGGTACGGCTGGGAACGACGACGAGGCGGGCGGGGCAGACCAAGGCAGCAGTGGAGCGGGCACGACCGGCTCCGGCACGACCACCCAGGGTGGGACGGGCGGCGATTCGAGTTCGAGCGGCGGAACCGACACAGGCAGCAGCTCAGGCGATGGCTCGAGCACCGACGGCGGCAGCAGCTCGAGCAGTGGCGAGAGTGGGCCCAAAGAGGAAGCAGGCGAAGAAGAGACAAGCGACACGGGTGTCGGCGGCATTCCGTGCACGCTCGAGGAGCCCTGCGCCGACGACATGCTCTGCGACTACCCCGATGACCTCTGTGGAAACGGCGCCAACGGGGTCTGCGTCATCGCGCCCCCGTTCTGTCCCCCTGGGGTGATCCCTGTGTGTGGCTGTGACGGTGTCGACTACGACAACGCGTGCTTCGCGTTGTTTGCCGGGACAGACGTCGACGCGACCGATCCCGGGATGTGCGGGGCCTAACCGCCGAAGCCCGACAGCCGCACAAAATGTCAGACGGACCCGCCGCGGTCGTGGCTAACTGTCAGGGGTAGGCGCCCGGAGATGAACTACCTAGATCGCGTGCAGCGAGGTGTCGACTTCATCGAAGCTCGGCTCGACGAGCCCATCGAGCTCGCCGAGATCGCCGAGGTCGCTGGACTCAGCCAGTGGCATTTCCAGCGCATCTTTCGCGGGCTGACCAGCGAAACGCTCAAGACATACGTTCGCTCGCGACGCATGGCGGTCGCGCTCGAGCGGCTGGTGACCACCGATCTAAGGGTACTCGACATCGCCGTCGCGGCCGGATTCGAATCCCAAGAAGCGTTTGCCCGCGCCTTCAAGAAAGCCTTCGGAATGACGCCCAGCGAGTACCGCCAGATCGGCCGCAAGAACCTGTTCCCCCGCAAGGTTCAGTTCGATCGCGACTACCTGCGCCACGTCAGAGGGAGTGTCTCCCTGAGCCCACAAGTCGAGCGACGGCCTGGGGCGCGGCTGGTCGGGCTGCGGACCCTCTTTTACAGCGTGGACTCCGACAAGAACAACATCGCGGATCGTCTGCCCCCGCTTTGGGCGGACTTCGGCGCCCGTATCCACGAAATACCGCACCGTGTCGAAGGGCTGGGCTACGGCGTCATTCGGCCGACCCGGGCCGACTCCGACCAACTGGAGTACGTCGCCGCCATCGAAGTCAGCGAGGTCGGCGCGGTGCCCGACGGCATGGTGCAGCTCGAGCTCGCCGCGGACGACTACGCCACGTTCGAGCACCGCGGCAACCCAGACGAGCTCGACCGGACGGTGAACTACATCTATTCGAGCTGGCTCCCTCGCTCCAAGAAATGGCACACGCAGGGGCCGGACCTCGAGATCTACGGGTCAGCCTACCTCGCGGGCTCCAAGGAATCGGTCATGCACTACGCGATTCCTATCGGAGACAAGGCGCCCCCGCTCCCCAAGTAACTTCGTCGCACAGAATGCACGAGGCGAGCTGCGTGGCCGGCTATCCAGTGGGGCATGAGCAAGACACACACCTACTCGGTTTGCATTGAGGTCAACCTACCGGCCCAGCGGGTCTGGGACCTCATCAGCAAGCGCTACGACAAGGTCTCAGACTACGCGGATCAGGTCGTGGCCTCGCGCTACGTCGGCGCCAAGCAACAAGCCGGCGAGGGCGCCGAGCGTCTTTGCGAGTTCAACGCCAAGGGCACGAGCTACTTGCGCGAGAAGATGGTCGAGGTCGACGAGGCCAAGATGGAGTACCTCAATGTCCTGACCGGAGTGAAGGGGTTCCCGATGGTGCCAGGCGACACGCACGCCCGGTTTCGTGTTCGTCCGACGGGGCCGTCGTCGTGCGAACTCTCGGCCGACTGCCAGGCTCGAACCAAGCCCGCATTTTTGGCGTTCATCCTCAAGCCCATCATGCGCCGAACCATGCGGGATTTTCTCCTGTCGGTGCAGTACCACCTGCAAACCGGTGAGGTCGTCATCCCCGCGCGGTTGAAAGAAGTCCGGCGGCTCTGCGCGTGAGGCGGTCTGGCCCGCAGACGGGCGCTCGCCGCCCGTCGGGCTCCAGACGTGTCCAACGTGCAGGTCGGCACCTCGGCGGGGCAATAGGGCTGGGTTCCTGGCCCGTCGACACCTAGCGCTCACCGAAGAGGCCGCGACGTATCTCGGGCAGGAGATCGATGGGGATGCCGTCCACACTTCGGGGATCGGCTCGGTCTCCACAGGCCTCGTCGGCGCACGCTGCTCGCACTGCGTTGCGACAGGCGACGTTCTTGGACGCACCATGGCCGTGCCCCCGCACCGAGGAAACCCCATCAGCTGCGCGGAGGGTCATCACGCAGTCCGCCGGGCGGGCCTCGGCAGGCGGGGATTGGGAGAGCGCCGAGCGCAGTGCATCGGCGGGTTGGCCATCGATCTCCACGACCACGATGCCGGCCTGCGGGCAGACATCGAGTCCGGCGGCCGTACACGCTGCGTCCAGCGCTTGGCGACACGCCAGGTCTCGAGCCAGCCCTGCGCCTCGGCCCTGGTAGCGCGCCGACGCTCGGAACTTCTCCGTGAACTCGTAGGTTGAGCTCCCGCTGATGATCGAGACTCGGCTGCCACTGCTCAGCACCTGATGCCCCGTGCCATCACAAGCAAGCCCCTTGCCGGTGAGGATCTTGCATCGGGCTGCGTCGAGCTGCACCTTGGCCTCGTCTCGGGCCGACGCAGTGGCTGTGATGCTCTCGGCTGGATCTTGGTGGATCGCAATCGCAACGGTGCACGGCTCCGCGATGCGACTGGGCAGCCCCTTGGGCCCGGCGTCGGGCGCAGCGGCCGTCGGCTTCGCGCCTGGGTCATCGGACGTCGGCGGCTGTGCGGGAGTGGCCGGTTGTGGGGGAGTCGCTCGCTCGGCGGGAGTGGCCGGCTCGGTACGCCGCAGGGATGGCTCTGGGGATGGCACGCCATCAGGGTCTGAGCCCACAGTGCGCTCGCATGCCAGCGCGAGGGTGCACAGGACCATGGCTTTGATCGCGTTGCAGTTCGGCGTGTTCACGGCGTGCCCCTCAGCGGATTTCAGCGTTCGCCGAGCTCTTGTTCCAGTTCTTCGTCACTCAAGATACGCCCGAACGCGCTCTTGAACCGCTCGGAGAGCACCGCCGCACGCTCGGCGTCGACCCCCTCGATCGTCAGGTGTGCAGAGCCTGGCTGACGCCCAGACGAGAGCGCTCTGCCTTGGACGACCACGCCGTCGGGCAGTCCTTTGCTCACCCAGCTGTGGTTCTCTCCACTGACCCCCATCGAGGCACAGATAGGATCGATGGTGCAGTCCAGCGACGCACCGCCCGCGGTCAGACGCCACGTCTGGCGCGTGGCCGAATACCCGAGGTATTCCATGCCTGGAACGTCGCACTCCTCGATCTTCGCTGCCGGGTCCACCTCCGCACCCGCGAGGGCGGCAAGGACTCCTGCAAAGCCCGCGAAGATGTGCGTACGTCCGATCGGGTGGCTTCGGCTATACATCTGGCGCGCAGGCCAACCAAGGGTCGTCTCGTGCGGCATAGGACTCCGGCTGGAAAGACAGCTCCGCGGATCGTATTCGAGGTGCGGGGAGACGCGCGCAAGGGCTAAAAGCCCGTTCCGCCTTTGTCCACGAAGCACATCGACGCGTCGAACGTACACGTCACGGGATCGCAGCTGAGGGAGCCACCGTCGTACCCAAGGCTCTCGCACGCGAGACCACCCAAGTCCTTGCCGTCGCACTGCTCGTCGAGGTCAATGTTTCCATCGCCACAGGCGCCTCCGGTGTCACTGGCACCCGCCGTGTCACTGGCCCCCGCCGTGTCGCTGGCCCCCGCAGTATCGCTACCGCTTGCCCCCGCGCTAGAGCTGGAGCTGGAGCTGGAGCCTCCGGCACTCGTTGCGCTGGACGCCGTAGTCGATCCGGCATTCGTCGTGCTGGCCGACGTGGTGGCGGAACCTCCGACCGACGATGCGCTCCCGGTAGAGTCGGCGGCTCCACTGGCGCTGACGCTCGCCGAGACGGGACCGCTGTCCACCGTCGCTGCAGCGGTCGCCGCCTGCGTCGAGGCACCCGACTCGTCACTGCTCCCGCCAAACCCATCGTCGGGGCACGCGGTCAGCACAAGCGTGAGCGGAATGAACTTTAAGGTACGCACCTGTGACCCGGGCAGACAATACCACCCTCGCCCACGGCGACGCCGCGTTCTCGGGCGCGCAACGCCGTCGCGCGGGCGTTACCGAGCAAGCCCACGGTCCCGCAATCAGCGATAGCTGTGGGCACCCGGCGAGAATCAACCACCACGGCAGGGACAGGGTAGGCTGTCCGCCACCGATGGAGCCTGCCCATGCACTGACTCTCGCGATCTACGCGTGCATCGCGTTTGCCGTCGCGTGTTGGCTTGCATCGGTCCTGACCCAAGAGCACTCGTGGGTCGACCGCCTCTGGTCGATCACCCCCGTCGTGTACGTGGCCGGGTTCGCTGTTGTGACCCGGCCGCTGGAGCCCCGACTGGTGATCATGGCTGTCCTGGTGGCGTTGTGGGGAGGCCGGCTGACCTACAACTTCGCCCGCAAAGGCGGCTACGCCAAGGGTGGAGAGGACTATCGCTGGGTCGAGGTCCGCTCGCGCATGTCTCCGGGCGCGTTCGCTGTCTTCAACATCGTCTTCATCGCTGGCTTCCAGCACGCATTGCTCCTGCTCATCACACTGCCGGCCTGGGTGGCGATGAGCCAGGCACCACAACCACTCGGGGCGCTCGATGCGGTCGCCGCGGGGAGCTTCTTGTTGTTGTGGCTGGGCGAAGCCCTCGCGGACCAGCAGCAGTGGAGATTTCAGAGCGACAAGAAGCGCCGCAAGCGGGCGGGTCTCCCGATTGAGCACTCGTTTCTCACGACGGGTCTGTTTCGATGGTCTCGACACCCCAACTTCTTTTGCGAGCAGTCGATCTGGTGGTCGTTCTACGTGTTCGCAATCGCGGCTGGGGCCCCGTGGCTCAACGTCTCCATCGTCGGCCCCGTCGTGCTCACCCTGCTCTTCCAGGGCTCGACCCGGCTGACTGAAACCCTGACCCTCCGCAAGTATCCCGAGTACGCGGACTACCAGCGCACAACGCCGCGATTGTTCCCCCGGCCGCCTTCGCGCACCCGGTAGCTGGGCCCACCTTGTCTCCGCAGGGCTGGGCGCTGCAGTCCCGGCAGACCGGGTTCTTGAGGGCCTTGGCCAATCTGCGAAAAACCGCCGTGCGCTTGTAAGCGGAACGCTCGGCGCGGGTCTATGGTGCCGTGCTCGTTCCGTTCGCGCTGACACCCAGCATATTGGGACTCATCACCTCAGCCGGGACCGTGATCGCGATCCTCTTCGCCACTGTGCGAATCGGGGATGCACGACGGCCTACGCTGCGATGGCTACGTCTTGCGCGGCGGCTCAGGCGGTACCGCAGCCGCGGGGTTGGCCCAGCGTTTCGGCAAGCTCGTCGATAGGCGTGCTCTTGCTGAACCAACCGGAGATCCCGTCGCGCGTCGCGAGCTCGCGCAGGTGCTGCTCGTCCATTGCGGAGTGATAGAAGATCCGGGTCTCGGGGCCGATCCGCGAACGCGCGTGGCCGATGAGCACGTCTCCGGGGATCCCAGGAAGGTTGATGTCCATCAAGACCACCTCCGGGCGCGTACTGCGAATCCGATGGGTCGCGCCGATCGGCCCGTCCATCACGTCCACGTCATAGCCGCGCTTTTGCAGCCGTCGCTGCATCAGCTCGAGGTGAACCGGATCATCGTCGACAATGAGCACGCGCATCCCGAACCGGGCGCACCGTAGCACGAGGGCCACTAGCGCCTTCCCCGCACGTGCGCATTGTACCGGCCCAAATCAGCCTGCGGGCTCAAACTCGTTACATGTCGCGTCGATCACCGCGATCGTGTCGGCGAACAGCTCCGCATAATCGCCCGCACAGACGCTTCCAAGCACGCCCTTGTCCCCAAACAGCTCCACAAAGTCGACAAAGCGCTCGGTCTCGACGTTCTCGAACACACAGCTGGTGTCGTCGTAGGGCACCAACCCGATCACCGCGATCGCATCAACGTCGTCGTTTTTCGCGGCTACGAGGCCATCAAACCAGACCTGCGGGTTCCCAGCGCTTGCGTCATCGTCGGGCGCAAACATCGAGGCGGAGTCGTCGCTGACAACCGTCACCACAAGGATCGCGTCATCGCGCAAAAAGCCTTCATTGCACGCGCCCTTGGCCCCGAGGGGGCCGCCGACCGCATCCACCATCGCCGTCATCGGAAACTCGTCTCCGTTGCCGCTGATCCCAACCGTGGCCGCGCACGCAAACTTCGTCGCGATGTCATCGTCGTCGCTCGTCAAGTACCGACGATCGGGGGCGAATCCACAGTCCATGTTGCTGGCGTACCCCCCTACGGGATGGACGACAGCCCCGCCAAGGGTCGTCGCGCATGCATCGAGCGCGTCGATGCTTCCACAGACGTACCCGTTGCAATCGGTCGGCTGCACGTTGGTGCCCGCGCAATGTCCCCCATCGAGAAACTCCTCGCACAGCCACGCGGGGCTCTCGTCGGAGTCGACCACCATGATGTGGTGATCCGTGCCCGCGACTTGCTCCTCGATGGCCTGGATAAACCCGGGAAACGCAGCAACCAGACTCTCTTGGTTGTCGCGCATCGAACCAGAGTCATCGATCACGAATAGAAAGTCGATCTTCTCGCAGCCCGTGGCGCCATTCGTATCCGTGCCGTCCGTCTCCAACCCGACATCGAGCTTGATCCCGGGGCCGGTATCGGTTGTGTCGCTTGGGTCGGCCGATGTCGTGTCTCCGTCGCCCTCACCCGTTGGGTTGGTGGTCGCGGGCGTGGGTGTAGGCGTGGCCGTCCCCCCACCCGTGCTCGCCCCGGACGAGACCGGCGTCGCGTCGTCGGCGAGTTCGACCTCGTCGTCCGACGAGGAGCAGCCAACCGCGGCCAAGGTCGACACCAGCACGATCCGTGCACTCATGGGCGACAACCCTACCAGGTGGTTGCGGCGCGCGGACGCGAATCCTCGACGGCCGATCGAGGGTGACCGTCCGCGGGCAGACTTCAGTCCCGGAGCTGGCGCGCGGTCTCGGTGAGCGCCTGTACCCTGTCCCCCTGAGCGGGGTCGGCGGAGAGCGCGTCGGCCAGCGCGAGGGCGGCGTCCGCTCGGGTATCTGCACCCGCATCGCTCTCGCGATGAATCGCCCACGCTCGCTCCAATAGCGGCAGTGCCTCGGCGCGGTCGCCCCGCTCGATGAGCATCGCGGCCAAGCCCATCTGTGCCGCCGCGAGGTTCGGATGCTCGGCCCCCAACGTACGGCGGGTCACCTCGATAGCCGCCCGGAACTCGGCTTCAGCTTCCTGGTGGTGCCCCTGCTGGTTCAAGACCCTCGCGAGCGTCTGATGGGCGGCGGCTATCGCGGGGTGGTCGGTGCCCCAGGCCTTGTGCTGTACCTCGAGTGCGGTGCGCAGCTGCGAGACCGCCTCCTCGAGCTTTCCCAGCTCCAACAACACGGCGCCGAGATTGACCCGCGCGAGCGCTACGCCCGTGTCGTCTGCACCGACCGCCTTGCGCATGGCGGCGATCGCCGTCCGTAGCTGCGTCTCCGCCTCTTCGTTCTTCCCCTGCTTGGTCAGGGAAATGGCGAGGGTGATGCGGGCCCGGGCGACCGGACGATAATCCGCGCCGTGCTGCTTGAGCCACGCCGCCAGCGCAGCACGAATCTCGGCCTCCGCCTCGTCATGCCTGCCTTGGTGGTTGAGCACCGTGCCGAGGTTCTTCCGCGTCGCCGCGACGAGCGGATGGTCTCCCGCCAGCGCCTTCAGTTGCAGCGCCAATGCGGCCCGGAACTCCGCTTCGGCCGCCTCGTAGTCCCCTTGTCCTCCAAGAGACCCGCCAAGGTTGCTGCGGGCCGAGGCAACCTCGGGATTGTCGGCACCGATGGCGGCCTCCAAGACCCGAATGACCGCACGCTGCTCGTCGACCGCCTCGGCGTACCTGCCCTGCGACTGCAAGACGATCGCAAGGTTGCCGCGCACCATGGCAGCGCTCATCCCCTCGGGCTCGTCGCGGCGCAGCGCGAGGGCGGCCTTGTACTCCGTCTCGGCCTCCTCGTACCGCGCGGAGAGGTCGAGCACCATTCCGAGGGTGTTGTGAAACAAGTACCGACTCTCGTCGAGCTCCAGAGACAACCAGTTGGCCAGTTCACGGAACGCCAGCGCCTCGGCCGGCCGATGCAGGCGAACGCCCACAACAAGCGTCAACCTGCCCACCGCTTCGCTCACCACGTCGCGCTGTTGGGCGGTAGCATAGCTCAGCACGCGCCGCAGCGCCGCCTCGGCGAGCGTGTACTCGCCCTGCAGCTCGAGCACGAGGCCGCGCACCAGCTCGACTTCCGCGCGGACGGGCGCGTACTCCAGCCCCTCGAGCCCAGCCTCGGCCCGGTGCACCGCTGCGAGCGCCGCGTCGTACTCTCCGGCCGTCGCACGAACCCGCGCCTCGGCGATCTCCGCGTGCACGCTCTTGACCGCGTCGGCCTGCTCGGGCGGGGGTGGCTCCACATCGGCTTGGAGGGCGTCGACATCTGCACACCGCTCGAGCCTCGGCAGCGTCCCCACAACGCGGTGGGCGTTCCGCACGACCTCTGGAGTTGCGTCGGCAAATACGTTGGCCGCGGCCTTCAAGCCCAGGCGCGCGCGATACAGGCAGGCCATCCGCAGATCCATGACCGACTCCGACTGCTCATGCCGTTGTGTCGCTTCGCAGGCCTCGACGTGCATCGCAAGCCAGCCGGTCGCCCATCCGTCGAGCTCGACGGCGACCTTGCTCCACGTGCTCGCGGCGTACGACAGCCCGGTGTCCATGATCGCGGCTTCGATCTCGGCGCGCGCACCCTCGTTCCAGACCCCATCCAGCTGCTGCTGAGCCCCCGAACATCGAGGTGCCTCTTCGGCCGCCCGGAGCTGCCACGCCAACGCCCCGACTCCGACGACGCCGAGTGCCGCGACCCACCTGCGCTTGCGCGCGGCGGGGTCGTAGTCCAACGCATCGAGCAGCGCCTCCATGCTGGGCCATCGCTCCGCCGGGTCGACGGACAGCCCTCGGACAATCGCATCGCCTATCGGCTGCGGTACCGCCAAGCCTTGCGGCCACGGCGGCGGGCCGTCGAACTTGTTCTGAGGCAACTCCGAAGTGGCGAACGGCCGCTTGCCACAAAGCGCGGCCCAAAGCGCAACGCAAAAGCTGTATTGGTCGGTCGCGGGCGTCAGTGCCTGTCCGCGGTGCTGCTCCGGCGACATGTACACGGGGGTCCCCATCACCGTTCCCGTTTGCGTCAGGCTGTTGTCGCCACTGGTTGGCTCCGCGGTCGCGGCTCCGATGGGCGCCTTGGCAAGTCCGAAGTCGGTGACCTTCACCCTCGATTCGGAGACCAGGACGTTGGCGGGTTTGAAGTCTCGGTGCAGAAGGTCGGCGGCATGGGCGGCCGCCAGCCCGCGGCCCGCAGGCACGAAGTGTGCGAGGACGTCCGTCCACGGCCAGCGTTTGTCGGCAAGCCATCCCTGGAGTGTCTGCCCGGCCACGTACTCCATCACCAGCATGACCTGGCCGTCGTCGAGCGCCTCGACGTCGTAGACGGCCACCACGTTGGGGTGCGAGAGCTTGGCCATCGCTCGCGCCTCGGCGACCAGTCGCTCGGTCGCCTCCGTACCCAGCGCGCCACGATTGAGCACCTTGAGTGCAACTTCACGTTGTAGCTTTGGATCGTAGGCGCGCAGCACCCGGCCCATACCGCCGCGGCCGGCTTCTTCCAGGACCACGTATCGGCGCATGTTGTGGCCCACCGCGGGAGCTTCGGCGGACGGGCTTGCGGCATCGGTCGTCGAGGCATCGGCGCTCGCGGAAGAGGGATGGCTCCCCACGACGATCGTCTCTCCGTCGTCCATGCCCGCTGGATTATCGACTGTCTGCGACCGCCGTGCCACTCACATCCGCTCACGCCCGCACGGACGGAGCCTCGGAGCATCGTCCCAAACGGAGGGGCTGTTCGAGCTGGGACCACATTGGCGGTATCGTTGTGTCGTGACCGACGGTTTGGAGGCGAAGCTGAGGGCGGCCGGAGTCGCCGACACCGAGGTCGGCCGCTCGATTCGATCGGCACCACCCAGCGGCCCTGGAGACGCCACACTCCCCGCAGGCCCCCTCGCCGCCTTGAGCGCACAGCCTCCCGCAGGTGATCCATCCGACGCCGCCGGCCTGGCGCCGCTGAGCGCAGACTTCGAGACCAGTGAGGTGATTGGCGAGGGCGGCATGGGACGTGTCTTGCTTGCGCGTCAACACTCTTTGGCGCGCGAGGTCGCGATCAAGACCGCACGGTTTCCCGACGACGCTGCGGCGAGCGCTGCGCTGCTCGTGGAGAGCGTCGTCACCGGCCGACTGGAGCATCCGGGGATCGTCCCGGTCCATGCGATCTGCCTGGATCAGCACGGGCAACCCGCCATTGTGATGAAGCGGATCGAAGGCGTGCCGTGGCGCGACCTGGCCCAAGATCCGGACCACGTGGGCTGGGACGGTTGGGAGGGCGCGCCAGACGATCGCCTGCCCGGCCACCTCCAGATCCTGAGCCAGGTCTGCAATGCCGTGCACTTCGCTCATAGCCGCGGCGTCGTCCACCGCGACATCAAACTCGACAATGTGCTCATCGGCCGCTTCGGCGACGTCTATCTCGCGGACTGGGGCATCGCGACGGAGATCGGCACGCAGTCTGAGCGCGTGTGTGGCACGCCCGGGTACATGGCCCCAGAGATGGTCTCCGGCGCGCCCGTGGACGCCCGCACCGACGTCTACCTCCTGGGGGCGACGCTCCACGAAATCCTGACCGGGTGCATGCGGCACACGGCCGACGATGCAATCGCCGCCATTGTCGCGGCGAGCCAGTCCGCGCCGTACGTGTACAAACCCGACGTGGCTACGGAACTCGTCGCGCTCGTCAACGAGGCATGCCACGTGGATCCAGATCAGCGCCCCGCCACGGCGCAAGCGCTGCGGTCGGCCGTCGCTCGCTACGTCGAGCACCGTCAGGCGGCTGCGCTTGCCCGCGAATCGGGCAAGCGCCTCGAGCGGCTGGAAGCCCTGCTCAAGCCCGACGGAGACCCAACCTCACCCGAGGTCGACAGGCTCATCGCACAAGCGAATTTCGGGTTTGAGCGCGCGCTGGCGGACTGGCAAGGCGATGACGCTGCGCTCGGCGCTCGGGCGCGGCTGGCGGCGATTGTGGAGCGACGACGAGCGCGCGCCGCCGCCCTGGAGCAGCAAGCGTATGACAGCAACCCGCTCATCGGAACACGCGCGCGGGTCATTGCACTGCTGAGCATCAGCGTCGGGGGCCTGATGGTCTCTGCGTACGCGCAGGCGACGGGTTTCTCCCCGAGCCGGGCGGAGCTGGTGGGCTACCCCGCTGTGCTCTACGTCGCTGTCCTGGCGATGACCATCGTGTTCCGACGCCAGCTGCTCGAGAATGCGCTCAGCCGCCGCTACGTCGCGTTCGCGCACACCCTGTTTCTGTTCATGATAGCCCAGCGCCTGCTCAGCTTGGCGCAGGACGTGACGGCCGCCGACGTACTGTCGCGCGACAGTTTGATGTTGGCCGCAGGGTTCGCGGTAGCGGCGCTGAGCCTGGGGCGCTGGCTCGCGGCGCTGGCCGCCTGCTTCTTCGCGTGTTTCGCCGCGACCGTGCTGTGGCCCGAGCGCGCCCTGCTGGCCTACGCGATAAGCTCCGCTGTCGCGACCTTCATCGCGGCGGGCTTGCAGTGGGCGACGCTGGGCGACGCTGCCAAGCACGCACAGACGTGAGCCACAGCCGCCGCGAGCATCAAAACGTGCCGGTCATCAAGTAGTTGCCCGGGTCGGCCGGGTCCTCGCTGACCGCGAACTGGCCGAACAACCCCATCATCTCGACGACATTGACGACGCCGTCGCCGTTGAGGTCGAGCTTGGCGAACACCGCTGCGGGGTCAGCCTTCGATCCGATCGCCCGCAGCCATGCGGCGTACTCCTCGGCGTTGACCGTGCCATCGCCGTTGAGATCGAGTGCCTGGTGGGTGCGCTGACACAGGGTCAAAGCCCAGGGCGGTGGCATCTTCGTGGTGGCGAACTCCTGCCCGATCGCCTCCCAAAACGACAGCCATTCCTGCCGCGTGACCTTCTGGTCATCGCCTCCCGCCCGCTTGATCATGTCCGTCCACCAGTCGTGGGTGGCCGAGAGCATCGCTGTCAGCTTCGGCTCATCATCGGACCAGCCGCGCTCGGCCTGCATTCGCGCTGCGTAGCGCCGAAAGTCCTCGGTATCGATGACTTGGTCGTCGTTGAGGTCAAGGTGGTCGAAGAGGGCTTCGAACTTGCGGGTGGCGAAAGTAGAGAGCATGGGGGTCCTGCTGGAGATTGTAACGCGGCGGCGGCCAGCAAGTCCGGCACGGTCGAGTTCATTGGGTCACGGAGGTCCACACCGCAGGATCCGAACGATGCTGGGCGGCTAGCGGCAGTGGGTCAGAATCCGGCGTCCCGTGTCCACATCATCGAGTTGGTCGTCGTTGAGTTCAACGCCGTCGCGTTCGCCCGTGCCGTTCATGAGGTTGTCCCGCAGCGCTTCAGGGCAGGGATCTTCGCAGATGTGCGCAAGCCCTAGCTGGTGGCCGATTTCGTGCGCGACGTAGTCTGCGCGACGAAGAGCCACGGCAGACTTGTAGCAGCGCTTTTGTTCGATCAGACCAATCCCGCCGTAGAACTCGTCTCCGGTTGGATCGACCAGAGCGAGCTGTATCGTTCCGCGGAGCTTGTTCGATGCTTCCCACTCCAAGCCGAGTATCCCCACGGCCTCATCGACCAGGGCCTCATCGCCAGGATCAGCTCGAAGGGCAACAATGTTCACCGGAAGTGGTTCCCCGCAGCCCAGTACGAACACAAATGGGATCAGGCCCCGGCATCTCACCCGTTGATGGTGTCATGCTTTGTCCACGTCCACGGCATGGCCCGGGTCGACGCGCACCGCCGCAGGGCGCGGCTGCCCGTCGTGGCATCCGAACGGTGAACTGGTACAACGGCCGGGTCGTATGGAACTGAACGCCGACTTCAGCCAACGCGTCGTCGTCCACGCCCACACATTACCGTGGGTCGCCTCCCCTATGCCGGGCGTGGATCGACGCATGCTGGACCGGCTGGGATCCGAGGTTGCGCGCGCGACATCCATCGTTCGCTACG
>Ga0316189_10003079_pt1 | contig 16224 bp, 12 predicted proteins | sample LowCovwburrow_MG_FD_204930 | JGI IMG/M metagenome (GOLD analysis project Ga0316189, IMG submission 204930) | Coastal sediment microbial communities from Maine, United States - Lowes Cove worm burrow | ecosystem: Environmental > Aquatic > Marine > Coastal > Sediment | place: USA: Maine... | reverse complement strand
GAATCTATGAGAAAGAAATTAAGAAAAAAACACTAAATTTATACCACAAATGAATCAACTTTTAGTACCTCATTTACACTGCTCACTTTAATCCGCCCAAGGTGGCTCACTTTGACCGCCCTATCCAGATTTGGCACTTAAAACTTAAAAAGTTAATAAATACAGTGCTTTCAGAACGGAAGCTAAACATATAGCTCTAAACATAATAATTATGAAAGAAAGACTTGAAAACAAATATTTTCTGCCGTTTAAAAATACAATCTCAATCGTAGCCCACATCTTTACAAAATATAGACCTGTTTTTATTGTTACTTTTTTTTTAACATTCTTAATATCATTTACGCAATCTTGTAAAGAAGCAAAACTTGTTTCAGAAGCCGAACAAAAACCAAACATCATTTATGTCTTAGCTGATGATTTAGGTTATGGAGACATCTCTAGTTTTAATGAAAACGGACAAATTAAGACGACTCACATAGATCAACTAGCTTCTGAAGGAATTAAATTTACTGATGCGCATACCTCATCGGCTGTTTGTACGCCTACACGGTATGGAATTATTACAGGACGATATAATTGGAGAAGCCGACTTAAAAGTGGTGTGTTAACGGGAAAATCGAAAGCACTAATTCCAAATTCAAGAACCACAGTGGCCTCCATGTTAAAAAATCAAGGCTATAACACGGCTTTTATAGGCAAATGGCATTTAGGTTGGGATTGGGCCTTAAAAAACAAGGACAGTATAAGTGGTGAAGGTTGGAATGCTAAAGATTTTAGCAATATAGATTTCTCAAAACCAATAACTAATGGTCCAAAAGAATTAGGGTTCGCCTATTCTTACGGGCATTCTGGATCTTTAGATATGGCACCTTATGTTTATGTCGAAAATGGCATTCCTACAGCTGTTCCAGATTCGGTTACTGAAAACAAATCGAAATACTCATGGTGGCGAAAAGGGCCTACATCTAATGATTTTATTCATGATGATGTCACACCTAATTTTTTTAGAAGATCATTTAAATATATTACCGAAAAGGCTGAAGAAGACAGTCCGTTTTTCCTGTATCTAGCATTACCATCACCTCACACGCCTATTTTACCTACTGAGGAATGGCAAGGTAAAAGTGGTTTAAATCCTTATGGCGATTTTATGTTAATGATAGATGCTTATATGGGGCAACTTACAGAAACCATTAAACAAGCCGGAATTGAAGACAATACCATAGTTATCTTTACTAGTGATAATGGCTGTTCTCCACAAGCAGATTATAAGATTTTAGAAGAGAAAAACCATGACCCAAGTTATGTTTATAGAGGCCATAAAGCCGATATTTTTGAAGGCGGACATCGTGTGCCATTTATAGTTAAATGGCCAAAAAACATAAGTAAAGGAAGCATTTCAAATGAAACGATTTGTACTACCGATTTAATGGCAACATGTGCAGAAATCACAGATTACAAACTTACTGGTAATGAAGGCGAAGATAGTTTTAGTTTATTACCGTTATTCAACCAAACGCCGCTTAATAAACCATTTAGAGAAGCCACAATACACCATTCTATTAATGGGAGTTTTGCCATTAGAAAAGATGATTGGAAACTTATTATGTGTGCGGGTTCTGGCGGTTGGAGTTTTTCAAAACCAAATAATAAAGCGGTTATAGACACCTTGCCAAAGTATCAACTTTATAATTTAAAAGAAGACCCTAGTGAAACTAATAATCTAATAGCTTCTAATGTTGAAAAAGTAGATGAATTAAAATCCTTACTTACAAAATATATTAAAGAAGGAAGAAGTACTCCTGATGAACCTCAAAAAAATGATGCCATTGATGGTAAGTGGAAACAGATAGAGTTTATGGATTAAGAGTTTAAATTAAATAATACTCAAGCATTTCTAGAAACAACATAAACTTTATTTCTAATATAATTTATGAGAATAAAAAAGCTTTTTTAAGTATTAATAGCATTTAGTGCTCCAGTACAAAATATTGAGCCAAATCAAAGATTACTATACAAAGTGATACATGGAGGCAGCCTTTATTTACATGTAATTAAACCTCATATGTCCAAAAAAACCAACTGCTGCTATTCATTTATGGTTTTTAGCGTAATACCTAGGGGTATACTGAGCTCTATAAAGTTAAAAATAATTTCGATGATTTTAATATTATAATAACATAAATAGTATATTATTATACTATTTATGTTATATTTGTTTTTGAAATCATTGAAAAAACTTTTAATCTTAAGTACTTGGATTATAAAGAAAGGAATATATTCTTGTAATCAAGAATGTCTTTGATTTCAAGTGTTTGGAAATAGAGTATGTTCAAATATGATTAGTCAAAAAGCAAACTTAAATTAACTATGACCAATTAAAATGGTATGCTCTAAAATTTTAAACAAATGAATAAGCAATTAGAACGAAAAGTTCCCTTGTATCACAAAGTCTATGATTATCTGTTGGAGAAGATTGAAAACGAGTATAGTCCAGGAGACCTTTTGCCAACACAATCAGAAATAGCAGAACATACCGAGACCAGCCTTATCACAGTAAAGCGGGCCATGAAGGAATTGGAAATGGCAGGTTACCTTACATCCAAGGCTGGAAAAGGCACCATGGTAAAAAGACCGTCCGTTGTAGATAATCATGTGGGTGTGTCAAGCTGGACAGATTCCATCGCTGGTTTGGGTAAAGTACCTCGTACTGCTTGGACCAAAGTCAAAAAAGGAGTTCCTATTTCATCTGTTGCGAACAAACTCCAGCTAAAGGCTCGAGAAAGAACAGTGCAGATTAAACGGTTAAGACTTATAGACAATTGCCCCGTTTGTTTGATGTCCAACGAGATCCCCTTACACCTAGTACCCGATATTCAAAGGGAAACTATAGATCAAGAATCATTATACACCTATTTATACGACCAATATGGCTTAGTGCCCGTATCGGCAGAGGAAGAGGTTCGTGCAAGAAAGGCCACGGATTATGAAATAGAAGTATTAAAATTAAAGACCCCTATTGTTCTGGTGGTAGAACGCCTATCGTTTTTAAAGGATGAGGCCCCATTCGAGCTCTCCTCGATTGTAGCCCCAGCAGATTTTTATGTCTACCGATCTCATCAGATAAATAAGACCCTAGACCCCGACACTATAAAAAAACTATTAATATAATTAAGACTATTATGAGGCTAGCATTCCCAGACCAACTGGACAAAATTAAAGAAGGTTTAAAAAGTCAAGAAGGCTTATTAAAAGAAGTAGCAAGTATTTACGCCGATGCTATTGCATCTGGCGGTATGGTACACGTGTATGCCAATGGACATTCAAGACAATCGGTAGAAGAAACGGTTATTAGAATGGGCGCCCTAACAGGTTTTAATCCAATCTTAGCAGATGCCATCATTACATTTAAAAACGTAACTGGCCCTAACGGTATTCGAGTAGGTCAGTTTTATGAAAAAGTAGAAGGCATAGGAAAAATGCTTTTAAAAGAAGTACAATTCGGCCCTAAAGATGTGTTGGTTGTAGTTACAGCGACAGGCACTACTGCCGCTGCTGTAGATATGGCATTAGAATTTAGTAAGCAATACCCAGAACTAAAAGTTGTTGGGATAGCTTCTAAAGTTCAATCTGCTGGTGCTGCAGTAAAACATAGTTCTGGAAAGAACCTGATCCATGTTTTAGAAGAGAATCCAAACGGATATTTTATTGATAACTCAATGCCTTATGGTGATTTATCTGTAAAAATAGAAGGTAAAATGGACACCTATCATGTATGTCCATTATCTACAGTTGGAGCTATTTCAGTAGCACAAAGTTTAAATGAATTAACGGTTAGAGAATTAGATAGTAGAGGAGTTAAACACCATGTACTACGTAATATGCACATTGCAGATACAACAGATAATTACGATGAGTGGTTAGATGATCAAAGAAAACGTTATGCATTAGGAACTTACAACCCAAATAGAGTTGAGCCCATAACGGAATAACATGAAAGATAAAATTCTTATCATAACAGGGTCTTCTGGTATCGCTGCAGAAACTATTAAAATGGTTTTAAAACAGGGCGCCAAGGTCTTTTATATTGGTCGTAATGCAGATCGTTGTAAAGAATTTCAAGATGATTTGCAAAAGGAAGGCTTGCATGCCGATTACATCGTAGGAGATCTGGTAAATCCAGCCACCGCACCTAAATTAGTCAATGCTTGTATCGAAAAATACGGACGTATTGATGGTTTGTATAATGTCGCTGGAATTAGCGGACGTCGATTTGGAGACGGCCCCATACATGAATGTACAGAAGAAGGCTGGGACATCACAATAACAACGAATGTAACAACGCAATACCGCATGTGTAGAGAGGTTGTGAAACAAATGTTAACTCAAGAATGTAATGAAGATGGTTTGCGTGGTACTATCTTAAATATGGCTAGTATTTTAGGTATCTCTCCAGAACCTAAATTCTTTAGCACCATTGGCTATGCCGCGGCAAAAGGTGCTATTATAAGCATGAGCACTTCCATGGCTTCCAAATATACTTTAGATAAGATTAGAGTGAATGTAATCGCTCCAGGATTAGCATTGACACGTATGAGTGCCAGAGCATCCAAAAATGATGAAATCATCAATTTCATGAAGATCAAACAACCATTAATTGAAGGCGTCATGGACGCTAAAGACGTAGCAGAAGCCTCCGTTTTTCTATTAAGTAATAAAAGTAAATCCATAACAGGCGAAGTTTTAAAAATAGATGCTGGTTGGAGTATTTCAGGATAAATTAAATAAAGATGCAAACATATAGTAAAACATTAAATATAGCAGATAGTTACGACATTATTGTTGTAGGAGCTGGTTCTGCTGGTGCTACTGCAGCTATCGCAGCAGGTAGAACAGGAGCAAAAACACTTCTTTTAGAAAGATTGGGTTTTTTAGGAGGCACTAGTACAGCAGTATTAGACACTTTTTATGGGTATTATACCCCAGGTGAAAGATCCACGAGAGTTGTTGGAGGTATTGCTGATGACGTTGTAAAGGGTTTAGGAGCTTACAATGCCTACTTAGAACGTCCAAATTCTTTTGGGGCTGGTACAGGAGTAACCTATCATCCAGAATACTTAAAAGTAGTTTGGGAACAATTGGTTAAAGGAGCGGGTTGTGATATTTTATTAAACGCTTGGGTTCAAGATACGGTAACAGATGGTACAGCTATTAAAGGATTGGTTGTAGCAACAAAAAGCGGCTTACAATACATTACTTGCAAACGAGTGATCGATGCTTCTGGTGATGCAGATATCTGTCATCAATCAGGAATTCCTTATGAATTAGCTGGTTTGGTTGATCCTGCACAAACATTAACGACTACTTTTAAAATGGTAAACGTTGATATGGAAAAGCGTAAAACCATTTCAAAACCAGAAATCAATGCATTGATGGAGAAGGCTGCTGCTACTGGAAACTTTAACCTACCTCGTAAAGAAGGTAGTGACCATATTACTCCGGTAGATCATATGACTGCTACGATTATGACTCGCTTAACATCTTTTGATAAAGATAAATTTGGAAATGTGATCAATGCTGCAGATCCTAAATTATGGAGTGAGGCTGAAATGAAAGGACGATTGCAAGCAATTGAATACATCCGCTTCTTAAAAGCATATGTTCCAGGTTATGAAAAATCTGAATTATCAACATTTGGAGTACAAATAGGGGTTCGTGAAACACGTAGAATTGAAGGCCATTATAGAATGACCGCTGAAGATGTATTAGGAGCCAAAAAATTTGATGATCAAATCGGATTGTGTGGTGCACCCATGGAAGATCACCATGATGGAGAAGGCGTAAAATGGCAATACATCCCAAATAGTGAGGTTGTTGGTATTCCTTATAGAACATTAGTACCACAAGAGAGTAGTAATCTTTTAGTTGCTGGGCGTTGTTTCTCTGCAAATCACGTAGCACACAGTAGTGTAAGATCTATGGCACAATGTATGACTATGGGTGAGGCAGTTGGCGTTGCAGCTTCTATGTCAATTAAAAATAATTGCGCTCCAATCGATATCGATATCGATGAGTTACGAGGCATATTGAAAAATCAGGGAGCTATGGTAGATTCTCCTTACGATAACTAAAAACATGATATTATGAACAATTATATCATAGCATGCGATGTCGGGGGAACCCGAATTAAAGTAGGAATTATAGACTCCAACGGAAAATTATCTCATTCAGAAGAAGTCGATTCTCAGGCACATCTAGGTACTGATGCCTTACTCGAATCATTAAAAATACTTATAAAAAAACGGTTACCCGCTTCCATTGGAGAAGGCAACTGTTTAGGAATAGGTTTAGGGCTTACTGGACCAGTAGATTCAAATTTAGGAGTTGTTTTATTACCTGGTAAGTTTAATGGTTTAGAAGGTTTTCCTATCGTACCATTATTAAGAGAAGAATTCAAGCTTCCCGTTTTTGCTGAAAATGATGGTCGATTGGCGGCTTATGCAGCAAAATATTGTGGAAATGCCAAAGATGTAGATTGGGCAGTTGTAATTACTTTAGGAACTGGAGTTGGTTCTGGTGTCATTATTAACGGTGATATTTTAGTAGATCCTCATTTTAATTTTGGGATTCAAATCGGTCATTTTACAATCGATGCTTCAAACAATAATTATTGTTTAACAGGGAATTATGGTACAGGAGAAACATTATGTTCTGCTACTGCTTTGGTAAATCAGGTAAAAACGGCCATTCAAAGAGGTATCCCCTCTTCGCTTTCAGAACTTTATTTTGAAGATCCTTTTAAAATAGGATTCAAAGAAATTGCTGAAGCTTGCAGAGAAAAAGATGTATTATGCTTACGTGAATTAGAAATATGGAAAGAACATTTAGCCATTCTTTTAATCAATGCAACACATGCATACGGACCTGAAAAAATCATATTAAGTGGTGGCGCTTCTTTGGCTTCTGATATCTTTTTGGAAGATGTACAAAAGAAAGTGAATGAACGTGTATTTAAGTTTCCAAAAAATAAAGGTGTCCCTATTGAAATATCAAGCATTCAAGAATATGCTGGCGTATATGGCGCTGCAGCCATGTTAAACAAAAAACTTAGTGAACAATGAAAGAATGGATTAAATTAACTTCTACAGAAATAAATGCATTGGATAGAACTATTCCTGTAATCGTTCCTGTAGGCTTGGTAGAATCTCACGGGCCACACTTAGCAGTAAGTGTAGATATAGATACTGCTGAATATTTCAGCAAAAAAGTAGCTGAGAACACTGGAGCCATTTTAGCACCTTGCATCCCTTATGGTTTTGCAGATGAAATGAGAGAATATCCAGGAACTTTAGGGTTAACAGTAGAAACCTTCATGGCAACAATTCAGGATCTCTGTAATTTGTTTTGCAAACAAGGTTTCAAAAAAATCATCTTTATCACGGGTCATGGAGCAAATAAAACAGCTTGCGAATTGGCATTCTTTAAAATTTGGGAGAAGCATCCAGATTTTAAAGGTGTTTGTTGGAACTGGTGGAGTGATTGTGGTATTACTGGAATTCATCATGCTGACAAAGGAGAAACTGAAGTAGCAATTGCTGTAGGCACACCATCAAAAATGAAACTAGTAGAAGATTTTAATGTGGAAAAACCATGGTATAAAATCCGTTCTAGATATGAATTAGATCCGCTTTCGGGAGGGATTAACGGAAAGCCTAGCGAAATGGATTTGGAAAATGGCAAATTAGTTCGAGATAAAGCGGTAGTCGAATTAACAAAAAAAGTTCAAAAAGCATTTATTTAGGTTATTATGGAGCATTTTTTTAAACAGAGAATATTACCAGCTATCACTATTGAAGATGAAAATAAAGCAGTAAAAGTAGCAGCAGCTGTTATCGCTGGTGGGCTGAATATTATGGAAGTTCCTTTTCGAACTGAAAGTGCAGCAAGATGTATTGAGAAAATCGTAGCGGCTTATCCAGAATTACATGTTGGAGCTGGAACTTTATTAACACCAGATCAAGTGGTGTTGGCAAAACAAAGTGGAGCGGCATTTGGTCTTGCTCCCGGGTTTAATAAAGCTGTAGTTCAACAAGCAATCGATATCGATTTTCCTTTTATACCGGGAGTTATGACACCTTCCGAAGTAGAGTTAGCATTAGAAATGGGATGCAAAGTACAAAAGTTGTTTCCAGCTTCTCAGGTAGGCGGTACAAAAATGTTGAAGGCTTTGGCTGGACCTTATGGATATACTGATGTGAAATTTATTCCTATGGGAGGAGTATCCCTTGAAAATATGAGTGACTTCTTAATCATGAAAAATGTTATGGCCATTGGCGGATCATGGTTGGCGACCCAACAATTAATAGGAAATGACGATTACTGTACGATTACAAAAAATATCAATGTAGCAGTCAATCGTACTAAAGCAATATCCAAAAAATAATCAATCTAATTTCTGTTTAGGTTATTTTAAGGTATCAAAATGAATAATAATATTAGTAATAAATAAACACTAAAAAATGAATATTAAAATTTTAAGCGTATTGATATTAGTTCTGACAACTATCCATTTTGGTTATGCTCAGAACCATGCTATGACCTTGGAAAATGCAAATTTTCAATTTAAAGATAGTACAATAACTATTTCAACTGGAAAAGTGGAACGAAAGTGGTCTTGGACAGGGAACGGACTTATAACTACAAGTTATAAAAACTTAATTTCTGATAAAGAATGGGCAACAACATCTCCTGATCATACAGCCGATTGGGATTTACCAACAAAGATTGGAGATGAATCGTCTGCAGAATTGATTTCAGTTAATTGTATTAAGACAGATGATGAAAAATTCACTTCGAAACACTTACTTGTTACAGCTCACATGAAGTATGATTATGGTCTTGAAGTTCAGTATTTAATTAGGGTTTATCCCAATGCGCCAGGTATTTGGACGGTATTAAATGTAAAAGCACCCAAATCGTTTTCAATTGATGGAATTCCTGAAGATATTTCGACCATTAAATCTTATGGCTCCAGACAGCCGGTAAAAATTGCACGAAGTGAATATATTCCGGTTGATTTTTCTCAGCCCAACCAACGCCGTTATTGGGGTTTATATAATGATCCGGGCAACCGCGTAAATACCAGGAATATGGTAAAAGAGGAAATTAAACAAGGCTACCCTCTTTTTCAAGACGAGCAAAACAGTTGGGCCAACGGCTTATCAATAGAATCTCAGGGGGAAGGACTGATTCTGTTGAAAGAGTCAAATAAAACAGTTAACAAATATGGGCATCAAACAGGCTCAATTTACTGTACTCCTCAAGGAGTTGAGATAACGGGATGGGGATTAAAGCCTCATGAAATCACTTCGGAATTTAGGCAAACCTGGCCAACATGGACTATCCTTTTTTCTGGAAATGAAGATGAAATGGAACTGGCACTAAAACAATTTGACCGTATAAGATATCCGGTAAATATTGAAACAGATATGCACATTTTAATAGACACTTGGGGTAGTGATTTTCAAAATGGTAATTACAAAAAAGTATACGGCAAACAAAACTCCGTTTTTTCTGTTGTAGAAAAAGAGATAAAAACAGCATCTGAATTAGGAATTGACATTGTAAGAATTGATGATGGCTGGCAAGAAGGCCATACACGTAGTAAAAATTCATGGCATCCTGATACCAATAAAGGGTATTCAGCACATTGGGAGAAAACTAAAGCCCTTTCAGAAAAATATGGTGTTAGAATAGGACTATGGGCAGCAGTTCAAGACATTACTGAAGAAGAGATGTTAACTAATCAAAAGGAATTAGGAGTAGCAACTTGGAAATTCGATTTTGATAAGCTCGAAGATTGGGAAAGCTTTAATAGCCGCATGGAAGGAGCTCGAAGCTTTATTAAAAAAACAAACTATACAACACAAACGTCGTGGTGTCCTGAATATGATGATCAACGCTATGGATGGTATAGTCGGAACCGTGAGTATGGTCCCATGTACTTTCAAAACATCAAGAATAACCTGCCTCATCATGTAGTATACGTACCCTATATAACACTTAGACATCATTGGATGTTATCTAGGTTTTACAATATGAATGATTTGCAATGTCATTGGGCGAACCCATCTCGTACTAACCCTGAGTATTCCGATGCCCATTTACATAGTCAATCTTACGCGGCCCTCTCAGCATTTATGACTGCTCCCTCATGTTTTATGCTAACGCAATTACTAAAACCGGAAGAAAGAGTTGAATTAAAAAAGATTATTGGGACGTATAAAGAGAATCGAAAAGAAATATATGAATCTTTTGTTTTCCCTATTGGAGACGAGCCTAATAACGCTTCATGGACTGGATTTCAAATGCACCACCCAGAAAAATCAACGGGACACATCATGTTATTTAGAGAACTGCATAATCAAGATTTAAAGAAAACAATACAGCTAAAGTTTATAAAGAATACCGAAATTATAGTTTATGATCTGGAAAGTGAAGGAAAAGGAAGAAAAGTGCATATCGGCCCCGAAGGTAAAATAGAGTTTACCATTCCAACTACCCCTGGTTATAAATTTCTAAAATACAAGATTGAAGGAGGTAAATGATTTGCGATTAAACATTATTGGGCATTAGTAATGCCTTTGTTGAAAAATTGAAGTGTGTGAATAAACACATCAAACGCAAACTAGCGACATCATTATAGGAGAAAACGCATAAAATCGATCCGCGTTGAAGGGAGGTTACAAACCTTCCTTCTAAGCAGGATGTTTGTCCAGTTGCAATTCATCTTGAATTTTTCATGTCTTGTGAAACTAAAAATAAATTTTAATATGAATACGAAACTAATTCAAAATATCATTTTATTGTTAACACTATTTTCGAGTACTTTAAATTATGCTCAGAATAAAAGTGAAAAACCTAATTTTCTTTTCATTCTCGTAGACGATTTGGGTTATATGGATATTGGCGCAAATAATCCCAATACTTTTTATGAGACGCCCAATATTGATAACTTGGCTAAAAGAGGAGTTTTGTTCACGAATGGCTATGCTGCAGCACCAGTTTGTTCGCCTACAAGAGCTAGTATTTTAACCGGGAAATATCCTGCTAGAAATGATAATACAGCTCACTTTGGAGCGCCTCAGCCTTATGAAAAAGATCGAATTAAAAATAAACCCTTATTACCAGCCCAGTATATAGATTATATGGATCTGAACGAAATAACGATTGCAGAAGCATTGTTAGAAGGTGGATATAAAACTATGTTTGCCGGTAAATGGCATTTAGGAGGTGAAGGAAAATGGCCAGAAGATCAAGGATTTGAAATCAATAAAGGAGGCTGGACTAGAGGTGGCCCTTATGGAGGTGAAAAATATTTTTCGCCTTATGGAAACCCGAGCTTGAAAGATGGAAAAGACGGAGAGCATTTACCAGACCGTTTGGCAAATGAAACCGTTCTATTTATAAAAGACAGCAGCGAGGAACCATTTTTCGCCTATCTGTCTTTTTATTCCGTTCACACCCCATTAATTGGAAGACCTGATTTAGTAAAGAAATACGAAAAGAAAAGAGAGCAACTAGAAAAGGGTCAAGAAATTTGGGGTAAAGACGGAAATTCAAAACTTCGCCTAGTGCAAGAACATGCCGTTTATGCAGCCATGATAGAAGCCATGGATCAAGCCGTTGGTAAAGTACTAAAAAGTTTAAAAGAACTAAATTTGGATAAAAATACAGTCGTTATATTTATGTCCGATAATGGAGGAATGTCAACATCACATGGCCATCCAACAAGTAATTTCCCGTTAAGAGCGGGTAAAGGGTGGTTGTACGAAGGAGGTATTAGAGAACCCTTGATTATTTCTTGGCCAAGTAAATTCGCAAGTAGAACCGATCATACCCCTGTTACCAGCACCGATTTTTATCCAACCATCTTAGATTTAGCCGGTTTGCCTATAAAACCAAAACAACATGTTGATGGTAGTAGTTTAGCTTCGCTTTTAAAAGAAAATAAAAAGATAAAAAGAAAAGCCTTGTATTGGCACTATCCACACTGGGGAAACCAAGGTGGAACTCCTGGAACCGTCATTCGAAATGGAGATTATAAATTGATAAAGTATTATACTAAAAGACCTACGGAGTTATTCAACTTAAAAAAAGATATCAGTGAAACAAAAAATTTGGTCGATTCTAAAAAAGGAAAAGCCCGAAAAATGGAAAAAATGTTGGACCAATGGTTACAAGAAACCGATGCTAAATTTCCAAGTCCTAATCCTAATTATAAGGAATAAAGCAGCAATTAATATTGTTAAGAATAGGAACTAATTGGAGAAAAAATGAATAATAAAATTTTAAGCGTATTGATATTAATTCTGACAACCATCCAAATTGGTTATGCTCAGAACCATGCCATGACCTTGGAAAATGCAAGTTTTCAATTTAAAGATAGTACAATAATTGTTTCAACTGGAAAAGTGGAACGAAAGTGGTCTTGGACAGGGAATGGACTTATAACTACAAGTTATAAAAACTTAATTTCTGATAAAGAATGGGCAACAACATCTCCTGATCATACAGCCGATTGGGATTTACCCACGAAAACTGATGCAGATTCAAAAGCTGAACTTCTTTCTATTCATTGTGTGGAAACCAATGATGAAAAGTTTACATCAAATCATTTATTGATTACGACTCATATGAGATATGATTTTGGATTAGAAGTTAAGCATTTAATCAGGGTATATCCTAATTCATCTGGAATTTGGACTGCTTTGGAAGTGAAATCTTTAGATTCATTTTCAAGCGAGGGGATTCCCGAAGACTTAGGTACCACAAAGTACTACGGATCAACTCAGCCGGTTAAGATAGCTAGAAGTGAATATGTTCCGGTTGATTTTTCTCAACCAAACCAACGTCGTTATTGGGGAATATATAATGATCCAGGGAATAGGGTTAATACTAAGGATATGGTAAAAGAAGAGGTTAAGCAAGGTTACCCGCTTTTTCGTGACGAGCATAATAGTTGGGCCAACGGTTTGTCAATAGAATCTCAAGGCGAAGGACTGATGTTGATAAAAGAGTCAAATAAAACGGTTAACAAATACGGGCATCAAACAGGATCAATTTACTGTACTCCTCAAGGCGTTGAGGTAACGGGATGGGGATTAAAGCCTCAGGAAATTACTTCGGAATTTAGACAAACTTGGCCAACATGGAGTATTCTTTTTTCTGGAGATGAAGATCAAATGGAATTGGCATTGAAACAATTTGACAGGGTTCGCTATCCAGTGAATCTAGAAAGAGATATGCACATCCTTACCGATACTTGGGGAAGTGATTTCCAAAATGGAGAGTACAATACATATTATGGAAGAGTAAACTCAGAATTTTCTGTTATAGAGAAAGAGATAAAATCAGCTTCTGAACTTGGAATAGACATCGTAAGGATTGATGATGGTTGGCAAGAAGGAGGCACCCTAAGCAAAGACTCTTGGCATCCCAATACAGAAATTGGTTATTCTGAACATTGGAAAAAAACAAAATTACTTTCATCTATGTATGGAGTTAGAATCGGATTATGGGCAGCCGTACGTTTTATATCAGGTGAAGAATTGCTGACCAATCAAAAAGAATTGGGCGTAGCCACCTGGAAATTTGATTTTGATAAACTTGAAGATTGGCAAGCTTTTGATGCTCGTATGAAAGGTATTCGTGAGTTTATTAAGACAACTAATTATAGTACGCAGGTTTCATGGTGTCCTGAATATGATGACCAACGCTATGGATGGTATAATCGGAACCGTGAGTATGGCCCAATGTATTTTCAGAACATCCAAAACAACTTCCCAAACCATATTGTATATGTTCCTTATATCTCGCTTAGGGGGCATTGGACGATGTCTAGGTTTTACAACATGAACGATTTACAGCTTCATTGGCAAAACCCATCACGAACCAATCCGAAGTTATCTGATGCCTATTTACACAGCCAATCTTATGCTGCTATGTCTGCCTTTGTCGGGGCACCATCTTGCTTTATGCTTACGCAATTGCTAAAATCAGAAGAACGAGTTGAATTGAAAAAAACCATAGGAACTTATAAAGAACATCGAAAAGAGATTTATGAATCTTTTGTTTTCCCTATTGGAGATGAGCCTAATAATGCTTCTTGGGCTGGGTTTCAAATGTATCATCCTGAAAAGAAAGCAGGTTATTTGATGGTGTTTAGAGAGTTGCACAATGCACAAAAAACCCAAGAGCTAGATCTGAAATTTATTAAAAATAAGAAGATACGCTTAACAGACGTGGAGCGTGGTGAACTCATCTCAGAAACCCTAATAGAAAATGAAGGGAAAATTACTTTGAGTATTCCAAATCCAGCGAGTTATCGATTTATTCGATACGAAATACTCAGTGACTAAAATAATTTTAATATGGAACACACAAATTTAGATTATGAATAAAAAAATTAACTATAGATACATTCTCACCATATCCATGATATCGGCACTTGGGGGTCTACTATTTGGCTATGACTGGGTAGTTATAGGAGGTGCAAAACCATTTTACGAGCGATTTTTTGAGATTGCACAGTTGCCCTCATTGCAAGGGTGGGCCATGAGCAGTGCGCTGATAGGGTGTATTGTAGGTGCGGCCGTTGCTGGAAAAATTACAGAACGCTATGGTCGTAAAAACCCCTTGGCATTAGCAGCATTTTTATTCATTATTTCCGCTGCAGGGACAGGAGGATTCAATGACTTCAATCTATTTATTGTTTTTCGAATTTTGGGAGGTTTAGGTATCGGATTAGCATCCACCATTTCACCAATGTATATAGCAGAGGTTTCACCTGCTGCATATAGGGGGCGCTTTGTGTCTTTCAATCAATTGGCTATTGTGGTAGGTATATTAAGTGCTCAAATTATCAATTTTCTGATAGCCGATCCTGTTTTGGAAGGTGCATTAGATACCTCGATTATGATGTCTTGGAATGGACAAATGGGTTGGAGGTGGATGTTTTGGGCAGAGCTCGTTCCAGCCGCTGCCTTTTTTTTTGCTATTTTCACTATTCCTGAAAGCCCTAGATGGCTTTCCAAAAATAACCGATTGGATGAGTCAATGAAGGTTTTATCGGACATAGGAGGATCTGATTATGCACAGCAAACCCAGCATGAAATTAATGAGACCATGGATGCCTCTAATCACAAAATCAATTTTAAGGAATTATTAAAAGGAAAACACAAAAAATTGATAATCATCGGAATCATTTTGGCGTTTTTGCAACAATGGTGTGGGATCAATGTTGTATTCAACTATGCCGAAGAAATATTTACTAGTGCGGGATATGGGGTGAGCGATGCATTATTCTATATCATTCTTACAGGTATTGTCAATCTGATATTCACTTTGGTGGCTATGCGTGTTATTGACAATTGGGGAAGGAGAAAACTCTGGCTTATTGGAGCTGCTGGACTAGGTGTTACATACATCATTATTGGTACGTTTTACTTTTTAGAATTAAAAGGTTTGTTATTGGTCATTTTGGTAGTGATTGCCATTGCAATTTATGCCCTTACATTAGCTCCCGTATTTTGGGTTTTGGTCTCAGAAATATTCCCCAATCACATACGTGGTGCAGCAATGTCTATTACAACAACTAGCTTGTGGATAGCCTGTTTTTTACTCACTTACACGTTTCCTATTATCAACAAATCAATGGGTGCTCACGGTACATTTTGGATCTATACTGGTGTATGTGCTTTGTGCTTTCTGTTTGTGAAGTTTAAAATACCAGAAACCAAGAATAAAACCTTGGAAGAAATTGAGGATTTATGGTAAGAGAAAATAAAATATGACCCATGGTTTTTAGTTAAAAATGATGGGGATTAGAAAATAATAGTATGAATCAAGAAAAGTTGACCCTTAGTTATAAAAAGGTTAAAATATAAATTTTTTTGTCAAATTCAAGGTTGGTAGTAATTTTAAAAAAAGATATTAATTTAAATTTTTTAGTTATGCGTAAGTGGTTTATTTCAACATGTCTTATTTTAGTATCGGTTTGCAGTTTGGAGTTACTACATTTACTCGGACAATATTTTAAGACTGTTTAATTAAAAATAAATCTATATTAACCTTAAATCCTCAAAACTTTATAGTTATTTAAGAAGAAATCACTGCGTATAATAAGATTACACACAGTGTTTCAATGTAAATATTTTCACTTAT
>Ga0316189_10003076_pt1 | contig 16229 bp, 14 predicted proteins | sample LowCovwburrow_MG_FD_204930 | JGI IMG/M metagenome (GOLD analysis project Ga0316189, IMG submission 204930) | Coastal sediment microbial communities from Maine, United States - Lowes Cove worm burrow | ecosystem: Environmental > Aquatic > Marine > Coastal > Sediment | place: USA: Maine... | reverse complement strand
CCTCAACGGTCATGACGCCTAGAACATGATCCAAGTGGCGAACCTGAACGATAAAACCATCGCACTGATCGATCCATTTCAGAGGCTCTACATTACCCTCAAGCGCAGTGCGCATGGATTGACTCATTGGGTTTTTGTTGTGGCGCGCGGGTTCATCGCTCTCATTTTTGTCGTCGCTGTTAAAAGCTTGGTAGTTGACGCTTCTGGGAGCGCAGAGAACGGAAAAAAGCTCGATCGCGCCATCGATGATTTTCCCCTCATCATCTTCGGAGGCTAGATTTTTGATCAGCTCATCGGCGAGCGTCAGGTCTGCTATGCGCCGATGCGCACGGGCTTTTTCCGTGTCGGATTTTTCAAGTTTCCAGGCGTCATATATTTGCCTGAGGAGTATGCGGATGTAATCAAGGGTGACGGGACGAACCTCGACCTCCAGTCCGGCAAACTCTGAAAACGCCCGCAAATCATCGGCACAGGATGCACCGATCCCCGTGTCCAGCAAAACAAGATGGCGTCCAGATTCTTCAAAAAAAGCTTTGGCCGTTTGCGTATCAAAGCCCCAGCCTTTGGAAACCGTGCGCCAATCTCGAACCATACTTGGCACCAATAGGTGGGCGCCATCTCTCACAAGCTGCTCGGTTGTCTGTTGGCCAAGGAGCATTTCAAAACAGATGCTTTGTGGATGCACCCGGCTCCCCTTAGGCAGGTTAGGGTTTGATTTAAGGATGCGATGGCATGCCCCGCCAAGAATTTTCAGGTCGGCATCAGGGACGTGCTCGGCGATATCAGGTTGCTTCCCAAGACCGTCACAGTCGCCGGTAAAGGTCGCAATCTCGACATCTTTTAAGCCCTCAGCCTCAAGTGCAGCACGCACTTCCCCCATAAGGTATGAGCAGACAAGGAGGGTGAGGCTTTTGGGCATTTTTCAATTGCCTATCCAGTCCAAAGGGTATCGGCCCCACTTATGAACAGCTTGGGACACGGCATCCAAGACACTTTCTGGCACTTGCCAGGGGATTTCGCCATGATTGTCAGACAAGATGAAGCCACCGCCACGAGCGGCCTTGGCGATCGCGTCCTTGACGATGGTTTCGGTTTGGTCCGGCGTCCAACGCCGCATTTCAATGCCATTAAGATTACCAAAGACCGTTAATCTTCCGTTCGCAGCCCCTTTAACGTCCCCAAGGTCTTCATCAACGCTGGCGGCGATCATGGCCGTCTTCGTTTCCACCAAATCATTGATCACGGGCAGGCACCGACCACTGGCGAAGTGCGTTGCTGTTGGGCCGTTGATTTTAGCAATTGTGCGCTGGGCCGATTTGAAGCCTGTGGCACGGTACTGTTGCGGTGAAATGATGGTCGAGGACGAAATCGGGTCAAAGAAGCAAATTGCCGTTGCCCCTGCGGCCAGTTGGGCATTGGCCCATTCAATGCAAAAGGCTTCATTGATCGCTAACAGTCGTTCCAAAACATCAGGTTCACCAAGAATCAAATCCATATATTTTTCAAAGCCCATCTGCATGACCGGCAATGAGAAAGGTGACATGACGACCCCAATGATAGGGGCTTCGTCGCCAATCCTTTCTTTCATCAGGGTTTGAGCGTCAAGGACTCGGGTTAAGCTTGGCTGATCTAGAACACAAGGTTTCTCAAGCTTATCAATGTCGTCAGCGCTGAAAATAATGGGCGCAGCCCCATTGGGCGGGCCGTCTTCAAAGAAGAACGTTTTGCCGCCGAAGGCCTCAAGTTCTGCTGATGCGTAGGAAAAGCCATAGAGGCAGTCATGGCCGTAACGCTCACGCATACGGATTTGCCCTTCAGCCATATACTCTGCCTTTGAATAATACTCTTCAATCGACATCCCAAGTTCCCGCGCGCCATGCATGGTGACGAGTAAGAAGAAGGGCACCCGATCCGGTTCTTTTTGCTGAAGACTGGTAAGAACGCGTTCTAGCGATGTAAAGGTCGTATCGGTCATGACAGGTCCTCCATCATATCCGTAATTAAATGGACGGCATCAGCGGCGTTATAGCCCATGGCATCGGCACCAACTTCACGCCACAACTCTGGATCAAAACGGAAAGGCGCGCCGCCAACGATAACCTTGGTGTGGGGGCTGGCGGATTTCAACAAATCGCAAGTTTTTTTGACTTGCAAAGCCGCGCGCAACATCAAAGTGGATATGAGCAGGATTTGCACGTTTTCAGCCTTGACCCTCGCCACCAACTCATCGGCCTCGACACGGCCGAAATCTAAGACGACGAAGCCCGAAGCCTGCAAAATTGTCGAAACCATCCGTTTGCCCAACATATGATAATCGTCAAGCAGAGCAAGGGCGATGATCGGTTGGTCAACGTAGAGTTTCTCAGATGGTGGTGAAATTTCACCGACAACTTCCTCGGCAATGCGACCCGAAACATACACTTGAGACAGGGCGATATCTCCGTCATCCCAAGCCTTGCCGATCCTCTCAAAGGCTTTGGAGATAACGTGCTCAGCCAACTGGGCGACGGAAAAATCCTTTTGCCCTTTCAGCAAAACATCCCGTGCGGCCGAGCGATCAACGGCGAGCAAGGCATTTTCAAATTCTAAGCTTAAGTTTTCAAAGTTTTGCATTGATAGCGGCCTCCAAAACCCGGATGTCCCTGAAGAGTCAGCAGGGAAACGACAAACCATGTAAATAAACACTATCTCCCTGTATTATAAACCTCATGGCACGGATTGAAGAATCCTTTTAGATCAGGACAGTTCTTTTCGGCGGTAAGTGTACGACGAAAGTCGTTCCCTGATTTTCTTCGCTTTCGACCTTCAACTGGCCGCTATGCAATTTTACAAGGCTTTGACACAGATGAAGACCTAACCCGGTCCCTTCATGGCGTTTTGCGTGAGCGCTGTCGGCCTGTTCAAAAGGTTTCAACGCTCTTGTTATGTCATGGCGGGACATTCCGATACCATCATCTGCGACAATGATTTCTATGGCATTTTCATCCGTCACTTTAGCCGAGACCGTAATGTGTCCATCTTGGGGCGTAAATTTAACGGCGTTCGACAATAGATTATTGATGACCTGCATCATTGCCCTTTCATCGCCGCGGAACCGGGGCAAGTCGGGCGGGATGTCGATAATGAGGTCGAGCTTTTTCAAATCAGCAAAGGTGGTGATCATATTTACACACCTATGAATAAGCGGCTCGATGTCCAAATCTTCTTCATTCAGCACATATTTGCCCGCTTCAACTTTGGATAGGTCAAGGATGTCATCAATGAGGCTGATCAGATGACTGCCGCTTTGATGAATGTCTTTGGCGTAATCTTCATAATGGGGGTCACCAAGCGGGCCAAAGGTTTTCAGACTCATCATTTCAGAGAACCCCATCATGGCATTTAACGGTGTGCGCAAGTCATGGCTCATACTTGCCAGAAATTCTGATTTTGCCTTATTCGCCGTCTCAGCATCTATTTTTGCTTTTTCTAATGCCAACTCAACAATCTTGCGTTCCGAGATGTCTTGCACAATAGCGACAAAGACGGGTGGGGTTTCCTTGTGCATGAGTTGAAGGTGAATCTCAACGTCATAGTGGCTTCCATCCTTGCGCTTGTGAATAGTTCTGAAAACAATGATATTTTTCTCACCATCACGCAACGGACGGATCGCGTCTTCGAACGAGTCCGGCGTAAATTCTGGTTTCAGGTCCACCGGCGTCAGCTCTAACATTTCCTCTAAAGAGTATCCAAGGTTGGTCCGCGCGCCATAATTAACTTGGGTGAATTTCAAGGTTTTTGCATCGAAAACGAAAATTTCATTCAAAGATTCTTCGACAATATACCCCAGCCGTATGGCCAAACCTTCGGTCCGTTTACGGACCGTGATATCTTGAACGGTTCCTTCGGAATGGATGACTTCACCCGCCGCATTGCAAGTGTGTTCGCACTTTTCGTGCACCCAACGGATTTCACCATCACGTTTGCGAATGATGCGATGTTCAATCGTATACGTGCGTTTTTCTTCAATCGATCCTGCGTACTCTTTTTTGACGGCCTCCCTGTCTTCGGGAAAGGTCATTTCAAGAAATATGTCGTAATTCAATTTTGCAGTCTTCTTGTCGACCCCAAAAATAACATAGACTTCATCAGACCACGTAAGTTCGTTTGTCGTTAAGTCGAGGCTCCAGTTCCCAAGGTGAGCGATGCGTTGGGCGTTTGAGAGGCTTTCCGTGCGCTCTTGCACCGTTTCTTCCAGTTCGGTATGCCATTCACGAGATTGGCGTATCATCTCGTTCAGCGCAGAGACTACGACATCAAGTTCGTCTGGAGATTTGTTTTTGGGTCGGTCAAGAGACACAAACTCATCGGCATGTCCTTGATGAATTTGTTTCGCTTTTTCTGCAATCTGCAGAAGGTGGCGAGAAATCAAAGCCTGAACAAACAACAGGATAAATGCTGAGACCAAAAAAATATTCAGGGACTGCGTGGCGAGGATGACCAGCAAGCGATCAATCAGGCGCTGTTGGATACCGCTCAGGCTGGCGACAATTTCCAGTTCACCAAGATCAGCCTTGTTGCGGCCATCGTTATAAATCAAGGGAAAGCGCTGGGATATGAATTGCTCATCGCTTGCGGGTGGCCGCCCGGCTTGATAAGCGACCTGGCCGTCTGCGTATATTTTGACACCTATGATGTCTTTCAGATGGACCGCATTATCCATTTCGGTGGCCAGTTGTTGGTTGTCCAACTTCCACAGGCTGGTGGTCAGGCTTTCCTGATGGGAGAGGCGGACGCTTGCTATGCGGTCGCTCACATCCCCAAGGTCGCGGCGGTAATCTAAATAGAGCTGTAGGCCCGTGCCAAGCAAAGCGATCACGGTACTGAGCACCAGGACGCCTATCAGCAACCGCCAAGACAGTCCACTTTTATACCACAGGTTCCGATCTTGTCGAAACAAGTCATGAACGAATTGCATCAGCCCGTTGTTCAAAACAAGGATACCTCCCTATCCGCTCCCCCCGGTTCGACTTAGCTGCGCTCTACCACCTGCGAGCCTATTTCATACCGTGCTTCTTCATGATCTCAGCGTAGCGACCACTCCTTAGCAGCATAAAGAGTCCGGTGTTGTAGTCCTGCATCTTGATCCTGTTGTCTGGGTTTATTTTTGAAAAAGCCATGTGCACAAATTGGCGTTGCAACGGCTCTCCCACGGTGCGGATTTTGTCCTTGGCACCGACCTTGGCAGCCTCAAACAATGCCACCGAACGTGCGCTAACAAAGAAATCAATGCGTCCGTTGAGAAGCATATCAATGCCGTTGGCATAGCCGTTCGATTCCTGTTTGTGCAGATAGTTTGCGGCGTCGAACTCTTTCGAAAGAGAGCCGCCTCTATTATGGCCAAACCGATAGTCCGACAACTCACGAAGGGAAGAATAGCTTTCCACATGGTGCGATTTCAGCCCAATCAGATAGACTTCGTGGACCGAATAAGGCGCCCCGAACCAGTAATGTTTCAGCCGTTCGGTGTTGAAATAGATTTCTGTGATGGCATCGCAGACCTTGCCTTCCTGCGCGAATTTCTGAGCGCGTTTCCAAGGCAGAAACATTTTTTGAATGCGGTATCCCTGCTGCTCGAACACCTCTCGGATGATATCCGCCGTATACCCTTCGTCTTTTAGGTCCATACCGTGGTGTGGAAGCCATTCATAACTACAGATTGTTATGCTTTTTTCTTCCGCCTGGGACGGAAAAGCGAATGCCAACATAACGATAACAAGTGGCCATTTAATATTCATGTTCTCCTCCCGGTTCAGCAAGAAGAAGAGGCCATTTATCCACCCCTGACAACGTGCAGAAACTGCGTGTGGCGATGTGATATTTTAACACAAAGCCATTGAGAATACAGTGTTTAAGATTAAGGAGTGTCCGCTTGTGGCTATTAACAGAAGTTCTAGGCAACCCTCAAAAACGTCTGCTTTCGTACGCTAAGCGGAAGTTTAAAGCGCAAAATCCACATCGCTAATTTTAATGTCCGTTATTAGGGGGTAAAGCGGACGTTATTTTGGATGGTCAAAAAGGTCTGTTGATGACCCTAAGCAGACATAATGGTTCTTTCTGGGGGGAAGCTCATAGTTACCTTTGTGCCTTCCCCTATGACACTTTCGATAACTAACGCGCCACCGAATAGCTTCATGAAGGTGACACAAAGGTGAAGGCCAAGCCCCGTCCCTTCGTGTCTTCTCGAATGAAGTCCATCTGCTTGTTCAAAGGGTAAGAGAACTTTCTTTAAGTTTTCGGGTGACATTCCAACACCTGTGTCCGTAATGCAAATATTGATCGAATTTTTATCATTCTCAAAAGCTGAAATATTTATGCTACCACCGTGCGGTGTGAACTTGATGGCATTAGAAATAAGGTTGTTAAGTATTTGTGTCATAACACGTTTATCTCCAAGCAATTGTGGCATCTTAGGCGCTATATCAATGCTAAGGTTTTGTTCTGATCTTTCTGCCATTTTGTCTAGCAACTGGGCGCTAGTTTGGATGATCTCATCAATATTTAAGGCCTCTTCGTAAAGATCATATTTTCCGGATTCAACCTTAGACAGGTCCAATACGTCATTAATAAGGCTGACCAGAAGTGTGCCGCTGTTGTATATATCTTCAGCGTATTCTTCATAGTGATCGTTGCCAATTGGTCCGAATGCTTTTTGTCGTATCATGTCACTAAAGCCCATGATGGCATTTAGTGGGGTGCGCAGGTCGTGGCTCATGCTGGCGAGAAATTCTGATTTTGCATTGTTCGCCTTCTCTGCCTCAGACTTGGCGCTCGTTAGGCTTTCTTCAACCAGCATACGTTCAAGTTCATGAGCCGCGCGTACCGCAACAATTTGTAATACGGTCTTAACAGAGTCTGTGTTGACCAGTGGTTTACGATCTAATACAGCGATAAGGCCAATCGGGTTCCTTTGAGAATCCCAGAGTGGAATGCCAGCATAGCTTTCTGCCCCCATATCCACCAGTAGCGTGTCTTTTGGGAATAGCTCCTTGATCCGTTTAGGATAACAACAATAACTTTTTCCAATAACATTTTCGCAGGGCGTCCATTCAAGAGCGTATTCTATATTGTCTGGAATTTGTCCAAGCGCGTAGAGTGAAACAGTTCGAGCAGTCTTTCCATCTGGGCATAAAATATCGATAATGGCGTAGTCAACGTTCAAGGTTTCTCCGAGATAGTTAACGAGAGAGTTAAAAAAGGCCTCGCCAGTTTCTTCCCACCCACGTTGGGAAATAAAGTGTAACGTTTCTTCATTGAGGTCGATTTTCGCAGTGCGGACGGAGACGGCTCTGCGCAAGGTGATGATCCAAAGAATGACGGATATGAGCGCAAGTATCCCAAAACTCCAAATCACCCGTGTTGTCGTCCAAAACGGCGAGGATTCTCCGTACCACTTTGTGTAAATGGTCTTGTATTGCGGGGACACAAGAAATTTGTTTACAGCATCACTAAGGACGGCGTTTAAAGCCACACGCTCCTTCATAACGCGCATGCCACGAGGGATTTCTCTGAGCGACTTGCCGACAATTTGAATCTTGTCGCTTAGCCCAGATTTTAGGGCAAGTGCATTAAAAACAGTATCGGGATAAATGACGACATCAACCTGGGAAGACAGAAGACCAAACAAGGCCGCCTCAGCATCACGATATATTTGTAAGATAACATCCGTTCGATCCTTAAACATAAAAAGACCGACATTTTTTTCAACGACTCCGACGGTCTTGCCAACCAAATCGGCCTCATTCTCTACGCCATGACTGTTTGATCGCGTGAACATGACAATGTTAAATGTTTCAACGGCTGGTGTGAACGCGTAAGTATCTAGGCGTTCCTTTGCAATGCCGCTATTGGGTATGATATCACCTTCGCCGGCCTTAAGCGCGTCAACCGTTTTTGAAAAATTTGGTTTGATAAGATACTTAACGTTCAACTCAGCGATCTTTGCGACTTCATTCATCACGTCAACTGCAAAGCCCGAAGGGTTCCCATCTTGATCAAGGATATATTGAGGAGGCCAGTTCTCGGGCACAATCACGACAACGTTGCGATTGCTTAGGGTCGGTTGACTTTGAGGTGCATCATCTGCAAGCGCCGAAGGCATGTCATAAAAGGTAAACGCAAATGACACAATAATCAGACATAAAAACTTTAAGACACACAAGCGGGCCTTGCCACTTAAGTGATGTCCAAGCATATGTGTGGCAGTAACAAAAAATGTCATAATTCATCCCCCCCCCCCATCTCGTAATAAAACAGGCACTAAGCGAGGCTTCGTTAAGTATAACATAAGTCAAAAGGTTTCTTGAGATAAAAGTCCGCTTCTGGCTAAGAACAGAAGTTCTAAGGCGCATTAAATTACGGCTGCTTTCGGGGGGAAAGCAGTCATGTTTGTTGTTTTGTCGTGGGGCGAAGCATGAACAGCATCGGGCTGGTTTCATACGCGGTTTCGCAGCCCGGACCGCCACCCCGTGAGGACGTTGGCTTGGGTGCTGATTGCGTAATGTGTTTGATTTCCTTCTAAATGGTGCCGCCGGGCGGAATTGAACCGCCGACCTCAGCATTACCAATGATGCGCTCTACCCCTGAGCTACGGCGGCATATTTAGAAAGCGCGCGGAACATGCCACAGGGGTCTTTCAAACGCAAGCGCCCAAGCGTCCTTGACGTGATTTTTTTTACCGTTCAAGCTGCATCTTGCAACACTTGACCCAAGGACGGCTATTTTCGTGACCGATAGAACCAAAAACCCGGATAAACTTGACGCGAATGCTAAACGCCAAGAGCGATTGGATGAAGCTTTGCGGGCGAATCTAAAAAAGCGCAAGCAACAGGTTCGCAAACGCTCAAAGAGCGATAAAAACAAAACGGATAACAGTGCGGCTTCTTAATGTCTTGTGAGGGCGGTTCGGTTAGGCTAAAAGCCACATTAACCAACACTTTAGTGGAAATGTTATGGACAAGATCGTCATTCGCGGGGGCAACCCCTTACACGGTATCATCCCCATCGGTGGAGCAAAGAACGCGGCTCTGCCTTTGATGGCGGCAGCCCTTTTGTCGGACGAGCCCTTGCGCTTGTCAAACCTGCCGCATTTGGCTGATGTTTCCACCATGGCTCACTTGATGAGCGACATGGGGGTCAACATTGCCATGGAAGGCGATGCGCCGGGTGGCGGTCATATGGGCCGCGTTTTTGCGCTGGATGCTTCTGGGCTAAGCAGCACCACGGCTCCTTATGAATTGGTGCGTCAAATGCGCGCCTCTATTTTGGTGTTGGGGCCTTTGTTGGCCCGTCATGGTCATGCACGGGTTTCTTTACCCGGCGGTTGTGCCATTGGCACGCGTCCGGTGGACTTGCACTTAAAAGCCTTGGAAACCATGGGGGCAAAGATCGAACTGACCGAAGGTTATATCGATGCCACGGCCCCAAATGGGCTTCAGGGTGGGCATGTTTTGTTTTCAAATATCACCGTGGGCGGCACCGAAAATATTTTGATGGCAGCGACCTTGGCCAAGGGCGAAACCGTAATTGCCAACGCTGCGCGCGAACCCGAAGTCATCGACTTGGCCCATTGCTTGGTGGCGATGGGGGCAAAGATTGAAGGTATCGGAACGGACACCTTGAAAGTCCAAGGTGTTGATAAGCTTCATGGGGCAGATCACGCCGTCATTGTTGACCGTATTGAAATGGGGTCTTACGCCGTTGCCGCCGCGATCACCGGGGGCAATGTCTTGTTAAAAGGCGGGCGCGCGGACCTGATCGAATCTGTTGTGGATGTCATGCGTGGGGCGGGCGTTACTCTTGAAGACGACGACGATGGTCTGCGGGTCAGCTGTAAAAGCGGTGATTTAAAAGGCTTTGATGCCATGACAGAGCCATATCCTGGCTTTCCCACAGACATGCAAGCCCAGATGATGGTCTTGGCATCCGTTGCCGATGGGGCCTCGATGTTGACGGAAACGATCTTTGAAAACCGCTTTATGCACGTCCCGGAATTGGTGCGTATGGGGGCGGATATCAACGTGCATGGTCGATCTGCAATTGTCCGTGGCGTGAAGAAATTGTCCGGCGCTCAAGTGATGGCAACCGACTTGCGGGCTTCAAGCTCCCTTGTTTTGGCGGGCTTGGTGGCCGATGGAGAAACGATCATTAATCGGGTTTACCATCTTGATCGGGGCTATGAACGCTTGGAAGAAAAGCTTGCTGCTTGTGGGGCCGAAATTGAACGGGTGCGCAGCGAAGACTGAGACCACTAGAATCTCACAAAAAAACCCTTTATAACTGCCGCCTTCTGGGGACTGTCTCTCCAGATCAGGAGAATGACCGTGACGAAGACCGCAAACGATAAATTGGTATTGGCGCTGCCCAAGGGACGCATCTTAAAAGAGGTGATGCCCATCGTGCGCGCAGCCGGGATCGAACCCGAGGCCGATTTCGATGATCCAAAGTCGCGCAAGCTGACCTTTGCCACCAATCACGACAACATTGAAATCATCCGCGTGCGCAGCTTTGACGTCGCGACGTTTGTGGCCTTTGGTGCCGCTCATATGGGCGTTGCCGGCGGAGACGTGTTGATGGAATTTGACAGCCCCGAAATCTATGCCCCCCTAGATCTAGGGATCGGTTATTGCCGCATGAGCATTGCCGAACCCAAAGCCTTGGGTGACGAGGATGACCCCAGCACGTGGAGCCATGTGCGGGTTGCGACGAAATATCCCGAAATCACCAAAAAGCACTTCGCCAAGCGCGGCGTGCAAGCGGAATGCATCAAGCTTAACGGCGCCATGGAACTGGCTCCGACATTGGGTTTGTGTCGCCGCATCGTGGATTTGGTGTCAACGGGTGACACTTTGAAAGCCAACGGCTTGGTCGAAGTCGAAGTCATTGCCGAAATTACGTCCCGTCTGGCTGTGAACCGTACGGCTTGGAAAACCAACCCCACCGAGATGGGGAAATGGATTGAAAAATTCCAGGAGGCGATTGATGCCCAAGCGTCTTGAGGCCAAGGCTGCTGATTTTGAAGATCAATTTGCAGGCGTCTTGTCTGCGAAACGCGAAAGTGACGTCGACGTTAACCAAACGGTCTCTGAAATTTTGGCGGATGTGGCGAAACTTGGCGATCCGGCCTTGGTCGATTACACCAATCGTTTTGACCGCCAAAACTTGACCGCAGCCGACCTTGCCTTCACGGCGGCTGATTTGGATGCCGCCGAACGCGAAGTTGCCCCAGATTTGCTAGACGCCTTGAACGTCGCCGCCGAACGCATTGAAAAGTTCCACAACCGCCAACTTCCCAGTGGCGAAGACTACATCGATGAAGACGGTGTGCGCTTGGGCTATCGCTGGACCCCCGTGGGGGCTGCGGGTCTTTATGTGCCCGGTGGTTTGGCGGCTTATCCGTCATCGGTCTTGATGAATGCCATTCCCGCCCGCGTGGCTGGGGTGAAGCGTTTGGTGATGGTTGTGCCAACGCCGGATGGTATCGTGAATCCTTTGGTTCTGGCTGCGGCGAAAATTGCCGGGGTCAGTGAAGTCTACCGTATCGGTGGCGCACAGGCCGTGGGTGCCCTTGCTTATGGGACCGCCACCATTGCCCCCGTGGACAAGATCGTTGGACCCGGAAATGCCTATGTCGCGGCGGCTAAGCGTCAGGTTTTTGGCACTGTGGGTATCGATATGATCGCGGGTCCCAGCGAAATTTTGGTGGTGGCCGATGGCGCGAACGATCCCGATTGGATCGCCGCGGATTTGCTCAGCCAAGCCGAACACGACAGCGCCGCTCAATCCATCCTGATTACCGATGATGCCGATTTTGCCACACGCGTTGAACAAGCGGTCGAAAGCCAGTTGAAAACACTGACCCGTGAAGCGATTGCACGCCCCAGTTGGGAAGACTACGGCGTGACGATCTTGGTTGACGATGTGATGAAGGATGCGGCACCCTTGGTGGATCGCATTGCGCCAGAACACTTGGAACTGGCGGTCGAAAATCCAGATGCTCTGTCTGATCAAATTTCACATGCCGGAGCAATCTTCTTGGGCCGTTATACCCCCGAAGCCATTGGCGATTATGTCGCGGGACCGAACCACGTTCTGCCGACCTCGCGTACAGCCCGCTTTTCATCGGGTCTTGGCGTCTTGGACTTTATGAAGCGCACCACTTTCATTGGATGCAACGCAGACAGCCTTGGTCGCATTGGTCCGGCGGCGGTGCAGTTGGCCGATGCCGAGGGACTCGAAGCCCACGGGCGGTCCGTTTCCATTCGCTTGAACAAAGTTTAAGTGGGAAGCGGGGGTCCATGACGGATACATCTCGCATTCAAAATATCTTTTTAGATGAGCGCACGGTGGTGAACCGCACCCCGCAAGTCGAACACGAACGCAAAGTCGCAATCTTTGATTTGTTGGAAGACAACAGCTTCGCTTTGGCAAATGGGCCAGCGGGACCCTATGTGCTTCACCTGAGCATCGAAGAAAACCGTTTGGCTTTTGATGTGCGCGATGTGAATGACAAACCGCTGAAACGGTTCATGTTGGCGTTGTCACCGTTTCGATCCATCGTGCGGGAATATCTGATGGTTTGTGACAGCTATTATACGGCGATTAAAACGGCCAGCCCATCACAGATCGAAGCCATCGATATGGGCCGCCGGGGGTTGCACAATGACGGATCAGAAGTTCTAGAAGAACGTCTCAAACATAAGGTGGAGCTGGATCATACGACCGCTCGACGCCTGTTCACATTGGTGTGCGTTTTGCACATCAAAGGCTGAGGAGGGCACCATCATGTCTCTTCCCTCAGCCATTTTGTTTTCTTGCACCATGAATTCCATTCGCTCGCCCATGGCCGAAGCGATCATGAAACATTTTTTTGGATCTGATATCTTCGTCGATTCTGTTGGTGTTCGCGCGAAAGAGCTCGATGGCTTTGCCATTGTTGTCATGGCCGAGATCGGCATTGATATTTCAGGACACGAAGCCAAGACCTTCGATGAACTTGAAGACAGCTCATTTGACTTGGTGATTTCCCTGTCGCCCGAAGCCCAACACAAAGCCGTCGATTTGACGCGCTATATGGCCTGCGAGGTCGAGTTTTGGAATACCTTTGACCCCAGCATCATCGAAGGCAACAGAGAGGCACGGCTTGAAGCTTATCGCAAAGTCCGCGATGAACTGGTCAAACGCATTCAAGATCGTTTCTCAGAAGAAGACGAATAGCTGTCTTTGCCGAAAAAACTTGACCTTTTGCCCGCAACACGGCACTTAAAGGTCAAATTAAGCATATAAAAATAGAGATTTTGATGGCCAAAGAAGAAGTACTAGAATTTTCCGGGATCGTGAACGAGCTCCTACCGAACGCAATGTTCCGTGTCGAGCTTGAAAACGGTCATGAAATCTTGGCTCACACCGCAGGCAAAATGCGCAAACACCGCATTCGTGTATTGGCGGGTGATAAGGTCACGGTTGAAATGACACCGTATGATCTGACCAAGGGCCGGATTACATTCCGCTTTAAATAAGCGCGCCGTAAAGGTTTAAGAAAAGAAAGGGATCGGTATGTCTGACCTTCAGAACATTCCCATCCCTTTGATTTTGGCTTCCGCATCACCACGGCGGGTTGAGCTTCTGGCGCAAATCGGCATCGTTGCTGATCAAATACGTCCTGCACATATTGACGAGACACCTTTGCGCGACGAAAGTCCGCGCGAAATGGCCCGTCGTGTTGCCTATCTCAAAGCCGTCGAAATTCAAAAAGACCATACAGACTGCAGTATTTTGGCGGCGGACACCGTCGTGGCTGTGGGGCAGCGTATCCTTGGCAAGGCCGAAGACGCACACGATGCACGCCGTATGTTGGGTATGTTGTCGGGTCGCAGCCACAAGGTTCTTGGTGGTTTGTGTGTGTTGGCCCCAAACAATAAACAGGTTCTCAAAGTGGTCACAACTTCGGTGACCTTCAAGCGTTTGGACGCATCCGAAATAGAAGCCTATATCCAAAGCGATGAATGGCAGGACAAGGCAGGCTCGTACGCTATCCAAGGTCGTGCGGGGGCCTTTGTCAAAAGCATCAACGGGTCGTATTCAAACGTGGTGGGGTTGGCGCTTCATGAAACGGCAAATGCCTTGAAAGGGCTCGGACTTCAAATTCCGGGCTTGATCTAGCCATGCCGACCGACACACTGATCGTTCGCGCCCGTCCGGGGGAAACGCGCATCGTGCGGGTTGATGCCAACAATCATCTCAAAGACTTTGCCGTTTATCGCAATGCCTTGGCTGATGGGGCGGGCCAAGTGGGGGGCATTTATCTGGGACGTGTGAAAAAAGTTTTACCCGCCCTAGAAGCTGCCTTTATTGATTTGGGCACGGACCGCAATGGCTTTTTAGGCCTCGCAGAGGCCCGCCCGCAAGCCCATATGGGGGGTAAGCCTCTGGGTGATCGCATTTCTGACCATGTTCATGAAGGCGAGACCATCATGGTGCAGGTTTTGGCCGCGGCTCGCGATGATAAAGGTCCAAAAATTTCACGGCGCATTTCGGTCGCCGGCGCGCATTGCATTTTGACCCCGGGTGATCCCGGAGTCCGACTTTCCAAACGTATTAAAGATGATGGCGAACGTAATCGTTTGCGGGCCATGGTCGTTGGCAAACTGACGGGTGAGATCGGTTGTGTCGTGCGTTCGTGTGCCATTGGCGTGTCAGAGGAAACCGTGGTGCGCGAAGTTGATCTGTTGCGGGCCTTGTGGGCGGACTTACAAAAACGGGCCCAAGGGGAAACCCCGCCAACGTTTCTCAGCGGACAGGACACGCCCCCGGTTCAGTTTTTATCGGAAAGTGGATTTTCGGGGCTGGCGAAAATTGTCGTTGACGATCCCATCATGGCGAAGGCGGCAAGTGCTGAATTAAAAACGTTGAGCATGATGCCCAAAGGTGGCGTTTTACGTCATCCAAGTGGGCAAGACATTTTTGTTGATTTAGGTGTGGCTGATGAAGTCGCGCGTGTGCTTGATCCGTGCGTTAAATTAAAAGCGGGTGGCTCTATCATCATTGAAGAAACGGCGGCGTTGACCTCTATTGATGTTAATGCGGGCGGTGCGGCTCAACATCACCACAGCGCGCGCGGCCAAGACTTAGCCCTATCGACAAATATCGAAGCCATTTGGGAAGCCGCTCGCCAGATCCGTCTTCGCAATATTGCGGGCTTGATCGTTTTAGACCTCATCCCCGTTCGTGGCGCTGAAGCTTTGGGACGCCTTGTGAATACGATGAAGACTGCTTTGGCGCATGATCCCGCTGGACCACAAGTTTTGGGAACCACAAAGGGTGGGTTGCTGGAAATCACCAGACCGCGGCGACGTGCCCCTTTAAGCCATATATTGTTGGGGCCGTGTCCGATTTGCACCGATGGGCGCGCGGACTCACCTTTAACGGTGGGTTTGACGGCGCTTGATCAAGTGTTGGCCGAAGTTTGGGCTTCTCCAGCCTTGATTCCGGCCCTGCGGACCACACCAGACGTGGTGAACGCCTTGAAAAATGAAGGCCAGCAGGCTTTAAATGAAATGGAAGCAAAACTGGGCCAGCCTTTAAGCTTGATTGCAGATGAACAAGCCGCCGTTGGAACTTTTCAAATTGAAGCTTCTGGTAATTAAGAGAAAAAGATGACTGACAGCAAATCTAAATCTTCAAATGTTGTGGCGCTAAAGACGGCGAAAAAGGCTGAAAAATGCCCGATTTGTAGCAAAAAAACGGTCGAAAGATTCGCTCCCTTTTGCTCCAAACGCTGCAGTGACCTTGATCTTGGAAAGTGGTTGGGCGAAGGCTATCGCATCCCATCTCAAGAGGTTGCGGGCTTTGAAGAAAGCTTTGAGGAAGAAGACTGAAAAAAGCCCGTGGACAGGCGGCAAGATATTGCCTATAAACCCGCCTCAACATGGTTTCAATTCATTTGATTCGGTGTGCCCGATGCCCGGGTAGCTCAGTTGGTAGAGCAGCGGATTGAAAATCCGCGTGTCGGTGGTTCAAATCCGCCCCCGGGCACCATTATTATCAAAGGCCTCGGCAGAGATGCGGGGGCTTTTTTTATTATTCTCACAAATGTAATGCACAGCTCAAATAGGCGAAATGTCATGCAAACCTTTAAACTTACGCCCAAGCCTAAAAGCGACTATCGCTTAGAGGTCAAAGAGATTAAGAAA
>Ga0316189_10003074_pt1 | contig 16239 bp, 12 predicted proteins | sample LowCovwburrow_MG_FD_204930 | JGI IMG/M metagenome (GOLD analysis project Ga0316189, IMG submission 204930) | Coastal sediment microbial communities from Maine, United States - Lowes Cove worm burrow | ecosystem: Environmental > Aquatic > Marine > Coastal > Sediment | place: USA: Maine... | reverse complement strand
TGGGGCGATGCGAGCGTTTTGCCGTAGGAACCAGCCTGTGCTTTGCTCGCCTTTTGTTTTGGGTGGTGCGAACACACCGGCGTCTGTTGCGCCAACGGTCGCACAGCTGAATGCCGAGGCGCTGAGTGCACTGGCCTATACGCAGGTTGTTCGCAAGGGTTGCCCCGCAATTTACGGTCACTATCTGTCAACGGTTTCCATGAAGTCCGGCGCACCTATGGCGGGGACGCCAGAAATCAGCCTGATGAATTTCATGATCGGGCAGATGGCGCGGTTTTACGATGTGCCTTGGCGGACGTCGAATACATTGGGCGGTGCCAAAACCTTTGATGCACAGGCCGGGTATGAAAGCGCGACAACGCTTTCTTCGGTGATCCATGCTGGCGCCAATTACATCTGGCATTCTGCTGGTTGGAACGAGGCCGGAATGCACTGTTCAGTCGCGAAGTTTGTTGTCGACGCAGAGCAATGCGCAATGGCCTATCGCATGGCAGAAGGACCACGTTGGGATGATTTTGACGAGGCGCTGGTTGCTGTGCGTGATGTAGGACCGGGCGGGCATTACCTAGGTCACGAGCACACGTTGAACAACTTCGAGCGTGGATTTTTCATGCCGGAATTGTTTGATAACAATTCAATCGAGCAATGGCAGGCTGAGGGCAGTGTTGAAGTAACGGAGCGTGCGTTAAACCAAGCCAAAAAAATGTTGTCCGAGTATCAGGAACCGAAGCTTGACGAAGCCACGAATGAGGCGCTGTTGGATTACATCGCACGTAGAGAACGTGAGATCCCTGCTGCTGACGCTTTGAATCAGGACTACTGAACCTAAAAAAGCCCCTCAAATTCAGGGCGAAGGGCTTGCAATTTGGGTGAGTGCTTTAGCGAACTATTCGCGGCCGGATCGAATTTCTTTCCACTTCAGGGTCGCGTTTGCGCCAATCCAGGTAATTGGTTCTGGCGGTAAGCGTTTAGGCGCATCCATCGCGTTCATCGCTTGCGTAAGCTCGCTTTTCCTGCCTGACGCCATTTCAGCCGCCGACATTCCAGCCAAGGTCCCCTTGGCTGTCCCCAGACCATTTTGGCAGACTGCCGAATAGATATTTTTCTCGATCTCACCGTGAGCCGGAACGCCATTCCAGCTGACGCACAGATGGCCCGCCCAGCGATAGGCCATATTGATGCCCTTCAACATTGGAAAACGTTCAGCGAACTTCTGGTCGTGCAGTTTTCCGGCGCGTGCAACTGCCCCAGCACTGACCGTCATTGATGGATTATAGGTAAAACGCGTACGCACAACGATCCGGTTCCCGCCAACACCGTTGATCCGGCGGACGGTTGTGCCCATCGGATCGGCTGGTGTGACGCCCCATTTTAGTGCGCCTCCCAATGCGTCTTCCGGCAATTGTTCCGTCATCGACGCATATGTAAAAATGTGCATCAACCGTCGCGAAAAGAAACCAAAGCTTTCGGCGTGGCCGTTGTTTGCGAGAATGACTTTGCCAGCAAAGACGCTACCTTTAGGTGTTTGCAGCTTCCATGCGGGGCCTTCAGAAGAAATTTCTGTGACGGGGCTGTTTTCGTAAAGGTTAACTGTGTCACTCAATCCGGATGCAAGACCACGAATGTAAGCTGCGGGCTGAAGCATGACGGTGCCGGGTGTGAACAACCCGGATGTATAGTAATCAGTTCCGGTTAGTTCTGCCATTTCATTGGAATCGAGCAACCGATACGATTCACCCAGCTTTTCCAGATGCGCACCATAGTCGCGATTGTGCTGGTCTCCCGCCGGTGTTGCAGAAGCATTGATTTTTCCGCAGGGGTCAAACGCGTCTTTCGGTATTTCATATTCAGACGCGGCGTCCGCGCCAAACGCAATTGCAGCGCGGTTAAGACTTGTCTGAACACGATCCTTTTCTTCTGCGTTGCCTGCGTAGGTGTCGGAAGACAGATCATGTGGCAGGTCGATCATGAAACCGGAATTGCGCCCAGCGGGGCCTTCGGCAATGCGGCCTGCTTCTAGCACAACGACCTTTGAATTGGGGTCAATCTGAACAAGTCGCCGCGCCGCTGACAATCCGGCAAACCCAGCGCCGATAATAGCAATATCGGCAGTAATATCTTCTCCCAGAACGCGCGGTGGAGGCGGGGCAGGCAGAAGGCAATTCCAACCTGCAGGTCCCGGCTGCTTTGGAAGGCGCTTGGCAGTGAAATGTGTCAATCCACCGCCTCGTCTGCGTTGTCTGGCAGATCCAGCCAGATTGTTTTCAACTGAGTATATTGATCATGTGCGTGTACGGAATTGTCACGTCCACCAAAACCAGATTGCTTATAGCCGCCAAATGGGGTTGTGATGTCCCCTTCGCCGTAGCTGTTTACCGTTACAGTTCCAGCTTTCAGCGCGCGTGCACCCCGGATTGCCCGTTTTGCGTTTGCGGTAAAAATGGATGCTGCCAAACCGTATTCTGTATCATTGGCGATGCGTATAGCCTCATCAAAGCCCGATACGGTAATAACCGAAAGGATTGGGCCGAAAATTTCCTCGCGGGCAAGCGTGTCATCGTTGCTCGCAACATCCACAACGGTTGGCTCAACAAAGACGCCATCAACGCTATTGCCACCAAGGTGGATATTTTCACCTTTCAGCTTTTTCAGGTAACCGCAAACCTTGTCAAAATGCGCCTTGGACACCATCGTGCCAACCCTGGTTTCAGGATCAAGCGGATCGCCGATCGGCCATTCGCGTGCGTGGGCGACAACCTTCTCTAACAGCACGTCTTTGACATCCCGATGGACAATCAAACGCGATGTTGCAGAACAGTTTTCGCCCATGTTCCAGAACGCGCCATTGACGATGTGCGAGGCAACGATATCCAGATTTTCAGCATCTTCCATGACGATGCAGGGGTTCTTGCCCCCCATCTCAAGCACAATTTCCTTGAGGTTTGACTCAGATGAATAGTTCAGGAACCGTCGCCCTGTGGCGGTAGAGCCGGTAAAGGAAACCATATCAACGTCAGGGTGGCGACCAAGTGGCTCTCCAACGTCAGCTCCACCACCCGGAAGGACGTTCAAGACGCCGTTTGGAACGCCAGCTTCGCAGGCTAGTTCTGCAACACGCAGCGCCGTCAGTGATGTTTCTTCCGCCGGCTTCACAACAACGGAACATCCGGCTGCAAGTGCAGGACCGATTTTCCAGGCCAGCATCAAAAGCGGGAAGTTCCACGGTAAAACCAGACCGACCACACCGATTGGTTCACGCACCACCATTGCAATGTGATCATCCGAGGCCGGGGACACCTGATCATAAAGTTTGTCGATCGCTTCAGCGTGCCATTTGATGCAGTGGATCGTTTCCGGGATATCAACGGTTTCGCAATCAAAGATCGTTTTGCCACTGTCGAGGCTCTCCATCACTGCCAGTTCACGCGCGTTTCGTTTGATCAGCTTGGCAAATCTGATCAACACATCCTTACGTTCTGAGGGATGCATTTTCGCCCAGCGACCGTCATCAAAAGACTCGCGCGCTTTAGCGACGGCGAAATCAACATCATCACTGCCACAAGCGGAAATCTTGGCCAAGGCAACACCTGTAGCGGGGTTTGTCGAGGTGAAAGTTTTGCCAGAAATCGCGGGGCGACAGCCGCCGTCTATGAATGCATTTTCTGGGAATGTAAGTGATCTGGCGATTGCTTGGTATTCGTCACGTGTCAAAAGATCGGACATAGCTTAGTTCCCCGCCTTGATATCTGCGATTGTTGTTTTGAGTGTGCGCACAACCTGTTCCAGTTGGCGTTTATCGTCTTTGTTCAACCCCTTTAGCGGCGGTCGCAGAGGCCCGGCTTTTAACCCAGCCATTTCTACGCCCTGCTTCACGCACTGGATAAACTTACCACCCTGTTCCAACACGCGCATCAGCGGCATCATAGCCGACATGATGCGGCGGCCTTTTGTGAAATCACCCTGCAAAACACAGGCCTCATAGAGGGCAACATGTTCTTCGGGAAGGAAGTTTGAGCCAGCACAAATCCAGCTTTGTGCGCCCCAGGCAAAGAACTCAAGCGCTTGATCGTCCATACCGCAGGACATCTGGATATGCGGATAGTCAAGTGCCAAAAGATGTACGCGGTTGATATCCCCAGAGCTTTCTTTGATCGCGCAGACATTGCGTGAGCGGCCAACACGGTCGAGAAATTCTTCACCCATACTCACGCCCATGCGTCCCGGATAGTTATAGAGAACAATGGGAAGGTTTGCGGCACGGTCGATGGCCAATGCATTCAGGGCATTTTCCTGCTCTGTCGGGACAGAGTAGGGCGGTGTGCCAAGCAATATAGCATCGGCTCCAATTTCTTTTGCACCGGTACCAAGAGCAATTGAATCGGGTGTGCGCATTGCCCCTGTACCAACAATCAATGGCAGGCGCCCTTTAAGGCGGTCTTTGGTGAAACGCGCAAGTTCAAGCCGCTCTTCCACGGTCTGGGTGTAGTTTTCACCAGTTGAGCCGCCAGAGATAAGACCATGGACCCCTGATTCGACAAGGTAGTCGATGTTGTCACTTAAGGCGTCAAAATCAAACGAATGATCGGCAAGATGCGGCGTGACAATCGGCGTATAGATGCCGTCGAATTTCATTATTGGGGTCATAGACTGCCTCATGCGGGTTTGGCGCGAGAGAGATTGCCAAGTTGCTCGTCCAACCCATTGGGCATAACGAACATTTCAATCTGGTCGCGTGAAAGGTTCCAATGATCGATCGCGAGCTGTGCAGCCGCGGCCTCGTCTTTTGTTTCGATACTTTCAATGATGGCTTCGTGTTGTTGGCTGGCGCTGTCTAGATTTTCGGCCATCTTTGCGTCTACTGGTTTGTAGAACGTCATGCTTATGCGAACATGGTCGATCAGCAAACGGCTGAAACTTGGCTCAAGATAGACATTGTTCGCCATTTCGCCCGTGATTTCATGAAAGCGGTTGTTCGCGAGCGCCCGTTCCTTGACCGAGCCGTTTTGCAGCGTCTTACGAAAGTCAGCCTGGGCTTTCTTCAGTTTTAATATTTGAACGGAGGTGGCGTTATGCGCCGCGAGGCGGAGAATAGCGCCATAAATCATCGGAGCGGTCAGGAAAAAATCGCGCAGGGTTGTATGGGACATCTCGGAAACGCGCGCCCCGCGGTTCTGGTGGATCGTTGTGTAACCTTCGCCGGCCAACTGCCTGAACACTTCACGCAACGGCGTGCGTGACAAACCATAGCTTTCTGACAGTCGCGTTTCATCAAGGTCGCTTCCTGGGCGCAGTTCCATCGTCAGGATTCCGCGCTTCAAATCTTCATACAGCTTTTCTTTTCGGTGCTTGGCGGCTTCTTTCATTTCAGTTTCGAATGCCTCGTTCTGGTGAAATGCAAAAAGAATCGATCATTTGGTATTTAAATTGCATTTATAAAAAATACACTTTGAATACAATAAAAAAATGAAATAACCACCCAAGGTGACTAAGATGTTGCTTAGCTTTGGGAAAAACAAAGGTCTGGCTATTGTATAAAGAAAAGTGACAAACCGTTTGTTGGGACCGGTGTAACGCTAATTGCATAGGACCAGTGCAGACGGCCGTACGCGGGAACAGAGAATGAGCGAAACAGAACACTATGTCTTTCTTTTGGTGGAAGGGTTTTCTCACCTTGCGTTTTCCTGCGCGGTCGAACCGCTGCGGATTGCAAATCTAGTAAGTGGGGAACCGCTTTATCGCTGGTCTTATATTTCAGAAAATGGTGATACGGCCACCTCGTCCAACGATTCAGTAACGCTTGTTCATGGGGGTTTGGAACCGCTCAGCAAAGCCGACAATTTGTTTGTTTTGTCGGGCTTAAATGTCTGGGAACATATAACACCCGGCTTGCTTTCCTTCATACGTCGTGAAAGGGCGCATGGTATAAAAATCGGCGCTTTGTGTTCGGGCGCATTTGTGCTTGCGAAAGCCGGGCTTCTTGATGGTGTGCCAACTGCGCTTCACTGGGAATACCACGACAGTTTCATGGAGGAATTTCCAGAGGTAAGCCTTTGCCGAAATGTTTTTGTCTCTGACGCGAAGTACATTACGGCTTCCGGTGGAACGGCGACGGCAGACCTGATGCTTCACCTGATAGAGCAAAACCACGGGTCCGACCTTGCCGTCGCGGTGGCGGATCAGATGGTTTACAACGCTGTTCGCGAAGCGACAGCGGAACAACGGGTTTCGCTTCAATCGCGTCACGGTATTCGAAACCCAAATCTTGTACGCGCCATACAGATTATGGCTGATTCAATCGAAGATCCTGTTTCACCCTCTGTCATCGCTGACGAAGTTGGTATTTCAACGAGGCAACTTGAAAGGCTCTTTGGGCGCTATCTTAATTGTTCTCCAGCGAAGTATTTTCTCGATATACGCCTTCACAAGGCGCAAAATCTTCTGCTTCAGACCGAGCAATCCGTGACAGAAATTTCGCTGTCCTGTGGTTTTAAAACGCAGGCCCATTTCGCGCGTGTTTTCAGGGCGCAGTTTGGCAACACACCCCTGACGCACCGAACCAAGATAATTTAGCTGAGCGAGAGCGCGAGCTTGCGCCCCTCGTATATCGCATAGGCTGCATTTCTTGGTGCGGCTGCATCGCCAATCAAAACGGCTCTGATGCCATGATCGCTAAGGTCTTGGTGAAGGCTGTTGTCCGCTTTGTTTACAGTGGCAAGAACCAAGCTGTCAGCGTACATTTTTGTGGTCTCACCCGATAAAAGTGAAAATACCTCTGCGCTTCCCTTTTGCCATTGGGTGATAATGCTTTCGGTTAAAAATGTGGTACCCAAATGGGTTAACCTGCGTCGCAAGGAAAAGTCTGCTGCTGAGCGTTGCAGCTCTTTGCCAATCAATGCGTCTGGCGTAACAATTGTTATCTTATGGCCGTCTTCCGCGAGTTTCCATGCGGTACCGCAGCCGCGCCAGTTTCCACCTTCATCCAGTACGATAACGTTTTTTCCAAGCCTCGCAGCCCCCATCATTACGTCTTCGACAGACCAGACATCACCCGTTTCGATACCGGGCATTTTGCGCAAATGTGGAAGCGCTTTCTGGAAACCGGTTTCCGCCGGTAATGATCCGGTGGCAAGCACAACATGGTCAGCTTTCATCGCGACGATATCATCAGAATCGAAATAGCTGTTGAACCGAATATCGACGCCTAGTTTGTCCAATTGGCCTGCGTACCAGTCAAATAAGTCTGTGATTTGGGCACGTCTGGGCTGCAGGCCCGCCAAACGAAACTGACCGCCAAGTTTTGGTCCCGCTTCTGTGAGTGTGACCTTACACCCGCGCTCTGCAGACGCACGCGCGGCTTCCAGTCCGGCAGGCCCGCCGCCAACGACAAGCACCCGGCGCGCGGGTTTTGCTGGGATGAATCTGTCGCCACCCCATTCATGTTCGCGGCCAACAGAAGGGTTGATGAGGCAGGAAATCCAGTAGTCGCGTCCACGCCGCCCCCAGCATTGTTGATTGCATGACAAACAGCCGCGGATATCGTTTTCCCGACCCTCTGACGCCTTGTGTACAAGGTGCGGATCCGCGATCTGGCCACGAACAATGGAAACCAGATCAGCCTCACCTGCACCCAGAACAGTATTTGCGTTTTCGGGTGTGCGAATGTGGCTTTCTGCGGTGACCAATGCGTGCTTGGTAACAGATTTCAATGTACGTGCGAGGTCGGTGCCCTGCTTTTCCGCCAATTGAAATGTCGGGATGATGCGGGTGAAATCAAGATAGCTGCCGGACCCGCATGTCACATAGTCCATCGCCTGCTCACTGTCGTGCAGCGCGATGATTTCCGACATGCTTTCGCGGTTCAATGCAGCTTCAATGTCCGGCTCATCGCTGACTGATAAACCAACAATGAAATTATCTCCGCATTGTTTGCGGACCCTGTGCAAAATCTCGCGCGAAAACCGGGTTCGGTTTTCAAGGCTGCCACCCCATTTGTCGTCCCGCTGGTTCGAAAAAGGTGTCCAAAACTGATCAAGCAAGCAATGATATGCAGCCCATACCTCGACACCGTCGAACCCTGCTTCCTGACACCGCCGCGCAGCTTGCACGAAACTTTCTATGGTCTCCTCGATCTCGGATTCGTTCATCGCGTGGCTTCCATCACTGTCGTGATAGCTTGGCCCGCCGGAAGGTGACCACGCGGGATGCCAGCTATTGTCACCATCGCCATGCGCGCCAACGTGGTAAAGCTGCTGGATCATAACAGCACCTTCGGCTTTGCTGGCCTCGGTTAATTTCCGGAAGTGAGGTATGACATCGTCGCTGCTGTTTCGAAAGTTTCCGCGCGTTAACACTGCTGCCGGGTGAACCGGCATTGGCTCAACCACGATCATCGCCGCACCACCCAATGCCCGTTCGCGATAGTAAGCGATATGTGCATCGCCGGGCATACCTTGTTCGGCCATGTTGGTTGTATGCGCCCCAAAGACAACGCGGTTGCGTAGCTTTTTATGCCTTAGGTCGATTGGGTTAAAGAGGTGCTTGAACATCAATCCTCCGGAGCTTTCAGGCGATCTTCCAGTTGCGCCAGACCTGCGTGAAGCGTTTTCATCACACCGTTCTCAACAAAATACTCTCGCAACTCGGCATTGAACCCGCCTGGTGTATTGAGCTCTTCCAACATGGCAGTGAAAATATTTGAGTCTTCGGAAGACCGCGACATCAGGCTGCCGCCAATCAATACCCGCAGGAACTGTTCCGCATCTGCGCGGCTTCCAGTGCGATCTGCGAGCCAATCTGTTGTTTCTTCCAGTAGTTTTATGATTGGCGACAAAACGGCCTGTGCTGCCATATAGGCATCCAGTTTCGCTTCGTCTGACAAATTCACGATGTGGTTTCGCTCGCCAAACAGAGTTTCTACAGTGGATGAGCGTGGAAAGACCAACAAGGGCGATCCACCTTTGGCAATTGCCGGAAACGGAATTGCGGTCGCGGCTTCCTTTGCCGGTTTTACTATTTTGACCAGTTGGTCGTGCTTTACCCCAGCCATTGCCGAAACAACAAATTGGTCCAGTCTGAATTTGAGTGAGTTCAAGATTCCAGGCGCTACATCCGCCATCAACCCCAGTATGACGACATCACTGTTGTCGATAACGGTTTGGTTGTCGGCAACAGTTACATTGGAATACGCGGACGCTAGCCGTGTCGCATGTTTGCGGCCCCTTTCCGAAACCGTAATCTCATAGCCGTCCGCAGCAATTCCATCTACCATCGCACTTGCGATTGTGCCTGTACCAACTACTCCGATGCGCATTCTGCTCTCCTGTCTCAGATGTCTTTCATCAACCTTAACGCATCATAAATCGCAGCATGGGTGTTTCGTGCGGCGACCGCATCTCCGATCCGGAAAAGCTGAAATTTTCCGTCTGGGTTTCGGTTGATCGCCTGCGGTTCACCATTGATCAGTGCATCGTAGTCCACAGCACCTGAATTTGAGGAATGCGGTTTCAGATCAAAATAAAGATCATCCATCGGCAATGTGCCGTAGTTCACGACAACCTGATCATAATGCGCAGGTTGCCTAAGGTCGCTGTAGTCGGTCCCAATTGTTGCCTTCAGTTGGTTGCCCTCCTGCTCCACATCAAGCAGGCGGCGCGTAACGGTAAAGGTTACATTTTTGTCTTGCAGACTCCGCATGTAGGGCACGAGATTCATAGCCATAATGTCGGGTGCAAAAACACGGTCTGGCGTCATGATTTCGACCTTGGCGCCACTTTCTGCCGCGATTTCAGCAGCCTGAAGCGCCGCGTGGTCGCCGGATTCGTCGTAAATAAGGATGTTCTGGGCTGGCTTTACATCGCCAGAGATGATGTCCCAACTGGTTACAACCAGTTCCTGTTCTTTTTTGGTTTCATAAAGCACTGTGGTCGGCATTCCCCCTGTCGCAACAATCACAACATCTGGATCTTCAGCAAGTACATCTTCGGCTTCTGCCCATGTGCTGAATCTAAATTCAACATCGCGCGCTGCACATTGGGACATGCGCCAGTCGATGATTGAAATCATCTCGCGGCGGCGTGGTGTTTGCGCCGTCAGGTGAACCTGTCCGCCGGGGTCGGCTGCGGCTTCGAACACAACGATATTGTGGCCTCGTTCTGCCGCGATACGCGCAGCTTCAAGGCCACCGGGGCCAGCGCCGATAATGACAATTTTCTTTTTAACGCCAGCCTCAGCAATATCATGTGGCATCGTCAGTTCGCGGCCAGTTGCTGCGTTGTGCATACAAAGCGCTTCGCCCGCCTGATAAATTCTGTCCAGACAATAGGTGGCGCCAACACAGGGACGAATGTCGTCTTCGCGGCCTTCAATGATTTTACGCACGATGTGGGGGTCCGCCATATGGGCGCGGGTCATACCAACCATATCCAAAAGGCCAGAGGCAACTGCATGGCGTGCTGTTGCGACGTCCGGAATTTTTGCAGCATGGAACGTGGGCATCCCGGTGATTTTGCGCACTTGGCCCGCAAAATCGAGATGCGGCGCGTTTTTCATACCCTGTACAGGGATCACATCGGTCATTGCCGGGTCTGTGTGAATGCGCCCACGGATGACGTTCAGAAAATCGACCTGACCCGTCGCTGCGAGCCGCTTGGAAATCTCGATGCCTTCTTCAGCACTGGTTCCCCCGGCTTGCGCTTCGTCGGCGGTGTAGCGGAACCCCACAATAAATTCATCGCCAACGCGTTTGCGGATTGCACCCAGTACGTCCAGTGAAAATCTTAACCTGTTGTCGAGCGTGTCGGCTCCATATGGTCCAACAAGCTCATTTGTCAACGGCGACCAAAATTGTTCGAGAAGGTGGCCGTAAGCCTGCAATTCAATGCCGTCCATACCACCGGCTTTCATGCGCTCAGCTGCATCGGCAAAATCGTTGATGATGCGCTCAATATCCCAGTCTTCGATCTTTTTTGGAAAGGCGCGATGGGCGGGTTCACGGTGTGGGCCGGGCGCGACGGAAGGCAACCAGTCGCCTTTGTTCCAACCCGTTCTGCGCCCGAGGTGGGTCAATTGAATCATCACCGCGCAGCCGTGTTCATGGCAGGCGTCGGTCAGGTTTCTGATCCATGGGACAACCTCGTCTTTGTAGGCTAGGATATTGTTGAACACAGGCGGGCTGTCTTTCGAGACTGCTGCCGAACCCGCGGTCATCGTCATTGCAACACCCGCCTTGGCGCGTTCCTCATGATAGGCGCGATAACGATCCTTCGGCATTCCGTTTTCAGGATACGCTGGTTCATGACTGGTTGTCATGATCCGGTTTTTCAACGTCAGATGCTTTAGTTTATAGGGCTGAAGTAGTGGGTCTTTTGACATCGAATTTTCCTTAGTACCACGCGTCATCCATAGAGGTTTTTTTGCGTGCAACAAATTCCTTAAGCTCTTCGTCCACTGCGGTGTCTAATGCCGGCGCGTCATAATCATTCAGAATTTTCTTCCATTTGCGATTGGCGCTGATCATCGCATCATCGCCGCCTTGTTCCGACCAGCTTTCATAGGGTTGGTCATCATTTAGACCCGTGTCCCAATATGCGGTTTCGTAGTGCCGCAACGTGTGCGCCGTTCCGAACAAATGTTCCCCGGGGCCACCTTCGGCCAATGCAGCAAACGCGAGTGTTTCGTCGTTGACGTCAAAACCATTCAGATAGGTGTGCAAAGCGCCGCACATATCCGCATCCATGACGAATTTTTCGAAGGACATGGACAGCAATCCATCAAGAAAACCGGCGGAATGCAAAATATAGTTTGCGCCACATTGAACCGCCGACATCATCGACATCATGCCTTGTTGCATCGCCTGACCATCTGGCAGCTTTGACGTGCTGAAGTTCCCGGCGCAGCGCAGGGGTAGGTTCAGGCGGCGTGCAAGCTGCCCCATGACAAGGCTGCCTAGGGCGGGTTCCGGTGTGCCAAATGTAGGGGAGCCGGTCCTCAGTGACATTGACGAAAGAAAAGATGCCAGGATGGCGGGGGCACCGGGACGCACAAGCTGAGTGAGCGCACAGCCAACCATGGATTCGGCCAGGCTTTGGGCAATCGAGCCGGCCATCGTAACCGGCGACACAGCCCCTCCCAGCAAGAAGGGCAGGTGGATGGAGCCCTGCCCAGCAGAGGCGTAAGCGCGAATTCCCTGTGTAGAAACACCGTCCCAAACCAGTGGGGAGGTCGAATTGAAATTGCCCATGATCACGCAGTTCTGGTCTACAAAATCAGACCCAAATAGAATGCGCGACATTTCGATATTGTCTTCGGCGCGTTCGGGGGCGGTGATTGACCCTAAAAATGCCCGGTCGGAATAGCGGATGTGGGCATAGACCATATCAAGGTGGCGTTTGTTTACGGGTATGTCGGTAGGCTCGCAGATCGTGCCGCCAGAGTGATGCAACCATGGGCTTGATTGCGCGAGTTTCACGAGATTTTCGAAGTCTGCAATTGTTCCGTAACGCCGGGTTTTATCCATATCCATTATGAAGGGGGACCCATAAGCGGGCGCAAAAACCATCGCGTCGCCACCAATCTCGACCGAGTTTTTTGGATTGCGTGCGTGCTGCGTAAAGCGGGCCGGGGCTGTTTTCAGGATTTCGCGGAGCATTCCCGGCTCAAAACGGATGTTCCAGGCGTCTTCCGAAACTGGCGCAACTACCCCACCAGCTTCGCGGAACAGGCGCACTGTTTCAGGATCTTCGCGAAATTCTATACCGATTTCCGCCAATATTCGATCAGCGGATTGCTCTATTTTTTGAAGGCTTTCTTCATCCAGAAGGTCATAGGTCTTTATCTTTCTGCGGATGAACGGCACTTGTAGGTGCTCATTCTGGCCAGCCCCGCCTGATCGTGCGGCGACGCGATTTGCACGACGAGAGCCGCGTCCGCGTTTTTGTTCGGCTTCTTTGACTGTCATTTAGGGCCTCTGGAATGTTTTACCCCAACCAACAAAACTTCACGAATCGGGGCTGCATCGTCAACTCGACACAACTGTCATATAAATAAACACTTGTGTCAATTTCTCTTGAATCAAAAGTACCCGACCAAAGTTAGATCGGATTTGCCATTCCAAATCGGTCTGTCACGGTCATGGAGTTTGTAAAACGCTTTAGCGTATCACTCGCTTGAATGATCAACTGTTAATTGGTCTGGAGGATTAAAAGGTTGGTTTTGCCAGCATCAACCAGACAATCGCCAAGACGGAAAAAAAGGCGGGAAAACCGCAAACAAACCAGACTCGGTACAATCGATGATAAGAAGGCGGTAATGGCTCGTGACGATCCCGAGCAGTGATCGCCAAATTTCGCATCCTGATTTGTATCCAAACGACCGGTAGCCAGAAAACACCTACGAAAACATAGAGTGTAAGCGACAGAAGCACCCATTCCTCAAAAACCGACCAGCCAGCTTCACGTGTAAGAAACCATCCGGTTATCGGCTGTAAAATAGCAGCGGTCGCCGTGAAAACTATATCCGCTAAGACAACTATGCCCGCTGCGTGCGCGATAAGTGTGGCATCGCCACTTCGGTTTGAGATGACCATGAAAAAAGCGATTCCCGCTCCGGTTCCTAAAAGAACACAGGCTCCTATCACGTGCAGAAAGAGAAGAAGTTCGTACATCACCGATCCTCCAGTATCGAGGCAACGAATGACGCAAGCATTATTCCCGGTAGCACTTTGACAAACGGGCCAAGCGGGTCACCCCAGATGTCTGGGGTCAACAAGGTTCCCCCGGCAAGGTACGCAATTGAAACCACAACCATCCCGTAACAGGCTTTTCGCGCCCAAGGACGAACCAAAACCGCAAGGCCAAGCATTAAATCTACAATCGATCCACCAACCACAGAGAGTGTCGCGAAGACCGGGGAAAGGCCACGGTCTGTAAGCAAAACCTGCGCCTTTTGGTTTTCAGCAAGGCCAACCAAACCTGAAACGATCCAGAAAACCGACAATGTTGCAATCGCGATTGGCAAAAGCAGGTAGAGGCGGGCAAACCAACGCTCTTGGGTTGTTGCTGGTATGGCGTCCAGTGTTTCAACAAGAGAGCGGCATTTTAGCCCGCCCGCGTTTGCCCATATCTTAGGGTCCCCTTTGACACCATCGGCCAGAACTTTAAGTGCAGTTGAACGCAGCGGGGGTCTCCATCCAAGCCATCCGAGCGCATCTGCACAAAGGCCAGTCAGCCGAAGCAGCGGCGCGGGAACAGACAGGGTAAACATCCATGGCTTAAACCCCAGCCATGCGCGGACCATCTTGTTAACGGTTTGAAATGACCAGGTTTCCTCTTCTGTAAGATCGGCCACGGTTCCTGTCGGAATCTCTCCATTCACGGCTTGGACCACGGCTTGCGCCACGTCTTCAACGTAAACGGTTTGAATAGGAGCATCGGGAAACACGCTCATACCGATCATTGGAAAAGCGGCACTTGCCCGTAAAAGCGCGGTTCCCCCGTATGCTTGTGTGCTGAGCACTAAGGTTGGGCGTAAGATAATCCATGCAAGGTTTGACTGCATGATCATCCGATCACCGCGCATTTTTGATCTGAAGAATTCCGTCGTTGCGGAGTCTGAAACGCCGGCAGCAGATATTTGAATAAGCAACGTGGCTGTGCCTTCCAGTGCGGAAACCAATCTAGCTACTGCTGTTTCATGAACGCCAGAAAGGCTGTCTTTGGCGCCACTCTGTAGCGCGCCAGAGGCATTTACAACAATGTCCGCGCCCTTCAGGTCATCTTTCCAGGTATCTACAGGTACCTTTGAAATATCCCGTTCAAGCCATTCGATTTTCGGATCACACCGAAGCCCCGCAGAACGCGACCTGCCAACGCCGATAACCCTGAAACCTTCCCGTTTTAAAGCACGAAGGCAAGCGGACCCAATCAGACCGTAAGCGCCCAAAACAATGGCAGTTTTTGGGTTTTGTTTTTCCATTTGTAGATCACCGAAAACCGATTTAACCGTGCTTCTCGCGCATCTGCTTATCTTAAAGAGAAACCACGTAGGAAGTCAGGAGATATCGGTGATCGGATGAAATTGTCGCACTTAGGCGGACAAACAAGGCTGCATTTAATTCTTCTTCCAGCGCGTTCATCTGACGGATGATCGCAGGTTGCTGCACATTCAGTTCTTCTGCTGCGCGCGTGAAACTCTGATGACGTGCCACGCCTCGAAACTTACATGTATTTCAGCTCATGCGCCTTCATATATCTATAAATCCCTAGTGGAATGATCATCATGTAATTTTCCACCGTTTTTTTAACCTAAAAACTGTTCTAACCTGACCAAAAGAAAGAATGCCTATCCGGAGCAAAGATGATGATACCCGAAATCGACATTGCACCATTGTTTGACGGCCCAAGTGACGCCCGTGATCTGGTTGACAGGGAAATATTTCGTGCTGCCGGTGAAATAGGGTTCATGACGATCAGGGGCCTACCTGATGATTGTCTTTCGCGGGATTTGCGCAAAGATATGCTTTCAATTTTTGAATTGCCGGATTCTGAAAAACGTATACTTACCCGCAAGAATTTTGTGCCCGAAAATATGAACGTCTATCGTGGCTGGTTCCCGCTTCAAAATGGATATCCGACCTACAAGGAAGGTATTGATATTGGCGCGGATATTATCGACAGAACCCGAGTTCCTGACCCGCTGGACCCGCTGACAGAATTGACTCCGCTGCCGGATTTACCCACGTGGCGGGTGGCGGCCGAACAGTACTACGGTGCGATGTCCAAGACCGGCGGCGCGTTGATGCGGTCCATCGCAAGGGCGCTTTCGTTACCTGAGACGCAGTTTGACGCGGCTTTTCAGAATGGCACTTCAACACTGCGAATGATCCATTATCCGCCGCGCCCCAGCGAAAGCTTTGGCAGCGAGGACAAAGATTTTTGGACCGAGTATAAAGGCGAACAACGCTATCTTCTGGGTGCGGCTCATATGGATAGCGGGTTCATCACACTTCTGGCGCAGGACGGCGTTGAAGGGCTGCAGGCAAAAACCCGCGACGGTGAATGGATAATGGTGCCACCCAGAGAAGGAGCACTAGCCGTGAATTTTGGCAAGCTTCTGCAGCGTTGGACGGGCGGAGCGATCAAAGCGACCATTCACAGGGTTATTGGCAATGGCCAGCGGCGGTACTCTGTTCCGTTCTTTTTTGAACCTTCGATTGATACGGTGATCGCACCCCTTGAAGGCTGT
>Ga0316189_10003073_pt1 | contig 16240 bp, 16 predicted proteins | sample LowCovwburrow_MG_FD_204930 | JGI IMG/M metagenome (GOLD analysis project Ga0316189, IMG submission 204930) | Coastal sediment microbial communities from Maine, United States - Lowes Cove worm burrow | ecosystem: Environmental > Aquatic > Marine > Coastal > Sediment | place: USA: Maine... | reverse complement strand
CGCCGTGAACGGAATCACGCTGGGATACCTTGCCCATGCGATACTCGCTGCAATCGGGCTGGCGACACTCGTCGCGGCGTCTCCAGTTTTGTTTGAAGTAGTGCGCTGGCTTGGCATCACTTATCTGTCGTGGCTGGCATTCGGAATGCTTCGCTCGGCGTTATTGCGCACCAAGCATATCGCGCTACCAGACGCACCGCCGTTGTCGTTGTGGCGTGGGTTCCTTACCAGCTTTCTAAACCCGAAAGGGTTGCTGATGTATCTATCAGTGTTGCCGCAGTTTATCGTAGCCGAAGGCAATACTTCGTTTCAGGCTTTGGCCCTCTCAGCCGTTTTTATAACCTTGTGCTACATTGTATATTTGAGCGTTGGATTGATCGCCGCTTACTCAAGCAGATCAGGTCCGGTGTCGCCGCTACGTGCACGTGTTATGAATGGGATGGCGGGAACAATGTTGGGTGGAGTCGCTGTAAAACTCGCCCTTGAAAACTGAGGCCTAACGACCAGCCCGTATCGATTCAGTCGCCACCATCACCCGCCAAAATTGGCTTGGTGGGCAATAGCCTAATCTTTGCAGATCGATAGAAAAAACTAAGCCAAGCCCTTTTACTCTACGGTGCGCTGTAAACGAACGGGGGGGTTACCGTTGGCTTTTGGTTGACGAGTACCAGGACGTTGGGCCAGAGGAGTATGCTCTGATTTCCGCAGTGGCGGGCCGAAGCCTAGATGATCCCGACCTGCGCATCAGCCTTTTCGCAGTGGGAGACGACGATCAGAACATTTATTCCTTTGCCGGAGCCTCTATTCGGCACATCCGGCAATTCGAAGAGGACTACTCGGCCAAGCCTGTCTTCCTCACAGAGAACTACCGATCGGCTGGAAACATCATCATTGCAGCGAATGCTGTAATCGAAGACGCCGCAGAGAGAATGAAAATCGGGCATGACATCACGGTCGAACAGGCACGGCGCAAAGACCCCCCGGGCAGCGACATGGCTTCGCTTGATCCAGTGGCGCAGGGCCGGGTACAGATCCTTGGTTGTCCTTCTGGGGATGACGCTCAGGCGATGGCTGCGCTTGATGAGCTTCTACGCTTGTCCCGCCAAGTCCCCGATTGGACCTGGTCGCGGGCTGCGATCATCTCGAGAGACTGGCGGAAGCTGGCTCCAGTGCGGGACTTTGCTGAGGCTCTAGGTATCCCAGTTGAGATCGCCAATGAGCAGCTCCCAGGCCTATGGCGAATGCGTGAAATGCAGATGTTCATTGAAGCACTTCGCGCAGATCAAAGCCGAATAGTTTCGTTAGCCGATTTGGCTGAGATGCTGAACTCAATCTCGAGTTCTCGTTGGACCGATCGCATTGGTGAAGGGTTAGGATTGCTAGCACGGGAAATCGACGGACGAAGTCTCCCCGCAGCAGATGTAATCGAATGGTTTGCCGAATGGGCCCGCGAAGCCTGGGGAGCGCAACGCGGCCTGAAACTCCTGACAGCCCATCGCGCCAAAGGGCTTGAATTCGACGATGTGGTGATCCTAGACGGCGGATGGGAACGCCCTTCACGCAACGAAGATCAAGACGCACCGCGGCGGCTGTTTTATGTAGCTATGACCCGTGCGCGGCGAAACCTGATCGTAATGAGCAACGACAACCACGAATACTTGCCGACCCAGTCTCTCGCAGTCATCAACCGGTATGCCAAGTTCTACTTTGCGGCCACTGCAACTGCTTCTTTCGTCCTTCCAGAAACTCACTCTTCGGTAAAGCTGCTGATCTGTGGGTTTGAGTGAAAATGCAGAGTAATCCCACAAAATCGATTGAGCTTCCGCTAAAAAAATCAAGGCACTAACCAGCATATTGATGCGATTGTAGATACACCGTTGCGGTCCTAAATTCAGTCGTTTGGTCGTACTTTAGGCAGAACAACTAAAACCTTTGTTCCTTAGGCTGACGCCGGCCATGTGTATCAAAAGAGCTGAGGGCGACCGCGCGGATTGCATGACAGGTCAATTAATGTGCAGAGAACATGATCAATGAAGTTCCCATTGACTACTTGATTACTGATGGTTACGCATATAAGCGAATTACTTTGCGGTAACTTGGCAGCTAGATATGGCACTTAAGATGCGACATAATCGGAGCCCTAACCCTCCACAGCCCTGCATGCTGACCGAATGCATGTCGATCATCGCGGGAGCTTGGGCCCCAAATGTAATATGGTCATTGCGTGCCGGGCCGCGGCGGTTTAGCGAGCTTCGGTCTGACATTCCGCCGATTTCTGCGAAAGTGCTCTCAACGCGACTGTCTGAGCTAGAGAAACGGGGTATTCTTCTTCGCCATGTCCGCAGAACTTCCCCGCCGTCGACGGAATATGAACTGACACCACTTGGCGAGGAACTGATCCCTGCGCTTGATGGGATTGTACAGGTTGGCCATCGGTTAAAGCAATTACAGTCGGCTGATACGGATCTCGCGGACACTAGCACCTGACTACCCAACAATCGATCGAACGGATCTAGTGAGGGATGTTTCCTCATTCGCCCAGGTTGAGTTCGATCAATAAAATCGTACACCATTCGACCACCGATGCTATCAATTCGATAATCCGCCCGATTTACTGGCTAGCCACGTAAGGTGCTGCGACACCTCATCGATACCGTGCTAGCCTCCACCATCCACTTGCAGGCTTGGCTCGGCGGGATGCGCGGTTCAATTCCCGTTATTGCGGTGCGGTTCCGGTCGACATCGTATTCACGATCGGCGCGCAGCCAACAAGCGCCTGGCAGGTGCCCCCACGATCTCCCCAGCGTGGTGCAGATTAAACAGTTGATAGCGGTCAGAAACTGCTTGGCTAGCGGCCCACGCACGCTATCTGCGCTCCAAGTCGATCAGAAGAGATCGTTTATGTCACCGCAGCGTACTCTGATGGAAATAGGGACTTCTTTTTGTGTCACGCGAGGCGCGCCACTCAGCGCGCTTCGGTGTTTTACTGCTAATCAGAGGCTTGGACCGTCGATACGGATGCTCTGTTCCATTGCGAGGCATTGGTCGTAGATGTAAACGTCGAATCCCGCCATGCGATCTTCCCAATTTGGTGTCAGCGTGTTCACGCATTCGATCACCACTCGGTCGATGTAGTTGTCGAAGACGGCCCACGGGTTCGCAAGATCTTCGGGATTGACCGTTTCGCCGGGTGTGACAGATCCCAGCGCGCCGGCCGCGGCATTGTGCAGGTCGGTCATAAACTCTACTTGCAAATCGACGTCGGCTTTAGTGCCGGGGCGCCCAACGTGACCGGCAATTAGCGTCTCGAAGTCGTACCGGTCATTGAGTGAGCGGATTGTGTCAAATGTGCCTGGTATGTCCTCGGCCAACGCCAGTCGGCGCCACATCATCCAGCCTGGAAACACAACGTCGATCAGCATCAGGGTCGAACTGGCTTCGTGCCAAATCTCGATATTGCCGTGCTGATGATTGGGTCCCGGGTAGGTCAGCGATAGCGCTTGCCCACCGACGTTAAACTCAAAAACTTTGTCCTCAGTGTCGAACGTGACGGATGGCAATGGCCGACGCGCGTCTCCAGCCCGTTCCAACTTGTCCAAAGTCAAAGTGTGCGCAACGATCTCGACATCGGGGAAACTAGCAGCTATTTCCGCGGCAAAGCCGATGTGATCCACGTGAGCGTGGCTGTAGATCATGTGTGTGATCGGTTTGCCGGGCGCGATCTCCTCTGCGGCAGTGAGAAGGCGAGAACCGATATTGGGCGGTGCGTCCGCGAGGATCAGCCCGTCTTCATGTTCAATGAACATCACCTGATAGACGCCTTCAGTTACAAAGTACGCCCCGTCACCAAGATCGAGTACGGCATAGCCTTTGTCAGGGTCGATCGGTATACCCGCCGAAGCGTCGGGGATGTCGGCGTATTTCTCAATATAGGTTAGTGGTGTCGCGATAGACCCTGTGTTCGTGTAGGGCGTCAGCAAGGCATCGTGATCGCCGTGCGCGTGCTCCTGTGACACTGCTGCCGTTGCAAAGATGCTTGCAGCGAGGGCTGCGCCAAGCCGTTGTGAAGTCTTCATTAGAGATCCTTTCAAGTCCAGTTCGGAGATCAAGTTTCGTGAGATTTCCGGAGCCATCGGCAAGTCCCCAGCGAGCACTCCATCTGCGATCGGGAATGTTGCCGGCAAATGCCAATTTTCTCCGCGCCGGGGAGGGCATAGAATCATTTTTCATAAACCCAAGACCAAGCCCGTACACGCATGTCAAAGACTGTTTCTAATCACAACCAGATTACCATTGGAAACTTAAAAAGAAGGTTACTTTACAGTTAGTTGGTATCTTTAATGGCTACAAAAATGCGACAGATCCAAGAATATGATTCACAGTGACGTGATGCCCAAGTCAGCCATTCTTTTACTTAGAGATCGACCTTATGTCCCATCAGCCTTTTCAGACTGTCGTCCTTCAAAATGAAGATGTGGGTAAATGCGCCATAAAGGTGGAGAATCAGCCCACCGAGAAAGAAAGCGACTCCAAGCCAGAACAGCGGAGTGAGCCACCAGCTACTCGCGGTCGCTACAACCTCCTTGGTCCAATACAGGATCGGAAGGACGACGCCTGCCAGCAGCATTCCCATTGCAACACCACGCCCGGCCAGCACTTGTGCCGGATTTGCGCCGCCGAGAGGCGCAGGATGGAAGTTTGTAACTCTCCAATAAAGGCGAAATGCAAAAATCGGAGCCGTGAGCAAGGCTATCCAGAGTGTGGCAACTCGCGTGGAATTAAACTCAGCGTCAAAGAACTCCGATGCTGCAGCGCTTAAAAGAAACGCCGCAAGTATCGTCGCGCCTCCCCAGTGCCCAACTACGGAAACAAGCCCAAAGTGCAGCCCATTGTCTCTTAGTCTCATCGTTCATACCTCGCTAATGCACGAAAGCTAGCAGGTCATTACGTTTTTAATAGATAGCAATTTTCGCATGCATCGTTCTTAATAAGAGAACGAACTGACTTCTATCTCATGCGATGGCTAGGTCTGAACCATTAGGCAAAAGGATGAATTTGAGGAACTCCCCGACGGCTCCGTTCCGATGCTGCTCCGCATTCTGCATCGCGTATGTGTCAATGAAGCGCTCTGGATCATCCAGAGGATGTACTGTGATTAGCTCACTGTACTGGCTTCCCTCGATGACCGAGCGCGGAAGACAACTGATGCCCACACCCGACGCCACACATCCAAGGATCCCATCCAAAGTTCCAAGCTCAAAGATGTCGTTTGGGGCCAAACCCGACATGCGCATCCACCTTCTCGTGTAGTCGCGATACGAGCACCCCTGCTTGAACACGATTATGGGTAACGAACGAAGCCGATTCACTTCCTTCAATTCTGCGGAGGAAACCATGACCATTTCCTCTGCGAATAGTGCTTGCCCCTTTAACCCTGACCGGGCGAATTTTCCTCCAACCAAGGCGACGTCAATCTGATCCTGCACCAGTTTGTGGAGAAGTTCTTCCGTCGGACCTGAATCAATCTGAAGGCGCATCTCGGGGTGCTTCTTGCGAAATGACGCAATAATCTTTGGCAGGCGAACAGCAAGTGTGCTTTCCATGCTGCCTATCCGGAGGAACTTGACCGAGTTGCCAAAATCCTCGACCGATGCCCGGGCACGCCTTTCAGCGCGCATTACGTCAAGAGCATAGGGCATGAAGGCCGTGCCAGCGGCCGTCAGAGCCATACCTGATCGGCTACGATTAAACAGTTCCACTCCCAATTCAGCTTCAAGTGACTTGATCCTCGTTGTCACGTTGGATTGGACGCAATGAAGTTTCTTTGAGGCGTTAGCCACAGACCCGGTGTCCGCTACTGCGGCGAAAGTTCGGAGATTTTTTAGTTCCACCATCATTCTCAAATATAAAATGTTACATTCTATTTAATTCACTTTAACCGAACGATACCATCCTGTCTACTCCACGCACCCGCTCTACAATTAGGTGAGAGATTTCGATGCCAAATCCTAGGAAAAGCCAGCCAACTCTTGGCCACGAGAACTCTCCCGAAACATCCGCCAGCTCTCTTGCGGAAATGTGTGGAATTGCTGTGCCAGTCTTTCAGGCAGGGATGGCTGGGCTCAGCGGGCCTTCTCTTGTCGCTGCAGTCAGCGAGGCCGGTGGTCTGGGACATTTAGGCGCGCTGCGCGTACTTCCTAAAACACTGAGAGGTTGGATCAGGCAAACAAGGGAACAGACGGACAAACCTTTTGGAGTAAATCTGGTGCCGCAATACGGAGGACCTGAGTTTTTCGAGGCAGGCTTCAGCGTTGTTCTCGAGGAAAGGCCGAAGGTCGTTTCATTGTTCTACGGTGACTTTCGGGAAGTTATTCCTCGCGCGAAGGACGCCGGCATCATTACTATGGTACAGGTTGGGACCGTTGCCGAGGCGAAGAAGGCGGTTGCAGACGGCGCAGATATCATTGTTGCTCAGGGCATCGAGGGCGGTGGGCATCTCACGCAGGGTAGGGTAGGATTGATGGCCCTCTTGCCAGCCGTGGTGGATATTGCCGAAGGCCGCCCAGTGATTGCAGCCGGTGCGATAAACGAGACGCGGGCGGTTCGTGCCGCCAGGTGTTTGGGTGCCGCGGGTATTTGGTGCGGAACCGCGTTTCTTGCCTCAAGGGAGTGCGATGCGCACGGTGCCTACAAGGAAAAGATTGTTAGCGCCGACACCGACAAGCCCAAATTTTTGACCGGTTACTCTTACGGCTGGCGATATGGCACACCCCATCGTGCAATTGTCGGTCGTGGTGGGTGGAACCTGCTTCGCTTCATGGGAGGGGGCCTCCGTCGAATTGACAATGCGACCATGGCAGAAAAACTCAGCCTTTATGCCGGCCAGGGCGTTGGCCAAATCACTAGCATCAAACCTGCTGCAGACATCGTTCGCGAACTCGCCGCTGGGTTTTTGGACTAATGTACAATTTGGAGCAAAAAGATTGCTTTGCGCACGCTGCATTGTTGGAGTTTGCGTTCGGAGCTAGTGTCGACAGCCTCTGCCGAAAGTATGGCATCGAAGCACGAGAACTCGAGACCCTCATTCTTCAAACAAGCGGCATGCCGATTTTAGATGACAGCACGTTGTCCGACCTGGAAGCCGCGTTACGCAACCTGGCCACCAAAATGCCACCCGCCCATCGGCTCGGACATTCAAATCAGTGAGCGTATTGACCAAAGACAGGTCCGGAACAGCGGCGCTCAGTACAACAGGCTAAAAAAGGACGAAAAAATGACCCTCAATAAGTATCTCAGAGAAGCAAACTTGGTCGGCGGAGAATGGATTTCCGCTGACAGCGGGGAGGCAATTGACGTCACGAATCCGGCAACGGGTGAACTGGTTGGGACGGTTCCGAATTGCGGCGCGGATGAGACTAACCGCGCCATTGATGCCGCTTCCGCGGCTCTTGCGGGATTTGCATCTATGCCGTTGCTTGAACGCGTTGGCTTGCTCTGGAACTTGCACGATGCTCTGTTGGACAACCAGCAAAGCCTGGCCGAACTCCTGACCATCGAGCAGGGCAAGCCACTCGCCGAATCAAAGGGTGAAATAGCAATCGGTGCCGCGTACATCCGTTGGTTTGCTGAAGAGATTAGACGGGCCAAAGGCGAAATTATCCCAGCACCAACGAATGGTCGGCGATTTCTCGTGACGAGGCATCCCGTAGGTGTGGTCGGAATGATAACGCCCTGGAACTTCCCATCATCCATGCTTGCGCGTAAACTCGGCCCTGCACTTGCGGCGGGCTGTACCGTTGTTGCGAAGCCAGCAACCTCGACACCTTATTCAGGCTTGGCGTGGGGCGTTCTCTGCAAAGAGGCAGGTTTTCCCAAAGGTGTGGTGAACATCCTGACAGGTTCAGCGCGCAAAATCGGAGGGGCGATCATGGCGTCGCCGGATGTTCGTAAGGTTACGTTCACTGGGTCTACCGAGGTTGGCAAGGAACTGATCCGGCAGTCGGCAGACACGGTCAAAAAGGTCAGCATGGAGCTGGGAGGCAATGCACCGTTCCTCGTCTTTGAAGACGCCGATCTCGATGCGGCCGTCGAAGGTGTGATGATTTCGAAGTTTCGAAACGCTGGTCAAACCTGCGTATGCGCCAATCGGATTTATGTGCATGCGAACGTACAAGAAGAGTTTCTTGCCAAGCTCGTTGAGAAAACCAGAAAGTTGAAAGTGGGCGACGGTCTTGACGCCGGGACAGAGCAGGGGCCGATGATTGATTTGGAGAGCATGAAAAAGGTCGAAGCGATGATCGCCGATGCAACGGAAAAAGGCGCGCAGATTGCGCTTGGAGGAAACCGTCATCCAAGGGGCCATTCGTTTTTTGAGCCGACGATCCTCACCCACACCACCCAGGATATGCGCGTTGCCAAAGAAGAGATTTTCGGACCCTTGGCGCCCGTCTTCACATTCAACTCTGAGACGGAAGCCGTCGACATGGCAAACGACACGGAGTTTGGGCTATGTGCGTATGCTTATACCCGCGATATCGGCCGCATCTTCCGCCTGAACGAGGCGCTTCAATACGGTATGATTGGAATCAATTCCGGGCTGATCACTACAGTTGAAGCGCCATTTGGCGGAGTGAAAGAGAGCGGATTGGGAAAGGAGGGCGGCAGCCAGGGACTCGACGACTATTTGGACACCAAATACACCGCCGTGGATTTCTGATTGAATGGCTTTCACGCGACGCGGAAGCGAGTCAAGGACGTGAAAGAAGTGATTTCGGCAGGTCCACGCCCGTCGGTGAATTGGTGTCTCGCGGGAACAGGCATTTCTTGAACACTGAAAATCGAGACTATCGAAGCGCTGCAATGCCCTGATTATTCTCGAGTCAAAGGATCAGGTGAATTCTCTCAGTGTCTCGAAGAGACGATCCGTGTGAGCGATAGTTGAACTGCGACTTTTGTCGGGGTCAGGGTAGCTTTTCACTGCAATTCCTCCAACGTGTTTTCACGAAAGACTTCGGCGGGTGTTTTCCTGCCCAAGCATTTACGGGACGTGTTGTTGTGGCGGTCTCAGATCACTTTTATATAGTGATCTGAGAACCGCCAGATGTCTCGTTTGCGCGGAACCGACACCAGTTTGGTGTCCGGTCAGAAAACTTGGACCAACTCAATCTGACCTTCGAAGAAGACGAGCATATCGCCCACTCCGTGGAGGAATGGACCAAACCCGCCGTCAAATCTGAAGATGGCAAGCAGCGTAACAGCGCCTGCAGGAACACGCTAGAGAGGGGTTCAACGGACGGGCACGATCAACTTACGCAGTCTGCGCATCCACGAGTTGCTGCAGAATTCGCGCGTAATTCTCCTCGCCCTGCGCCCCGGTGACCAGGTGGCGGCGCTCGAAAATCATCGCCGGCACTCCGGTCACGCTGCGCGATGTCCAGAATTGCTCCTTCTGCCGGACGGCCTCCGCTCGCCCTCCGCTTTCGAGCATTGCGAGCGCCGCTGCGCGGTCGAGACCGACGCCCTCGGCTGCATCGGCCAGCACGGATGTGTCGTTCAGGTTCTCGCGCCGGGTGAAGAAGGCGGCGAAGAGGGCGAGCTTCATATCATGCGCGCGGCCCTGATCCTCGGCCCAGTCGATCAGTTGGTGCGCGCGGAAGGTGTTCACCATACGCATATCATCGGCGTAGTTGAAGGTGAACCCAAGCGCAGCACCCATCTCAGCCAAACGTGCACGTGCCTTGATCGAGCCTTCCAACGTGGTGCCGTATTTGGCAGCGAGGTGCTCGCGCAAATTCTCGCCTTCTTCGGCCATGCCTGAGTTCAACTCGAACGGATGCCAATGCACCTCGATGCTGATACCGGTTTCGCGCGTGGCTTTTGCCAGCTGGTGATACCCGATCACGCACCAGGGGCAGACCACGTCCGAGACGAAGTCGATTCGAATTTGATGGCTCATGGGATCACTCCTTGCAATTGATAGCTTTGGCATCAGCGGTATGGATATAGCCTTCTCCGAATACCGAGGGCCGTGGGATGGGTAGTTGAACCGCTCCTGCGAGGCCAAGCGGTTGAGGGAGGTTCGTGACTGATGGCGCGGTGCTATTTCCTCGCAGGGGTGTTTCGGGCCGTTGTCGACGCGGATGGCCAATGGCAAACAACATTAAGCCAAAGAGAAGTTCACGATCGTGTTGTATGGCCTTAAAAGTTCCCTCATGCGTAACGAGAGCTTGCGGGGATCAGATCAGTTGGTCAGCTATGAGGGTATCAAGGCCGCAATACTGGTCGAAGGAATTGACGATCATATCGACGAATGCAGTTACTTTTTTCGGCCAGTTCATATGCGGCTTTGCAGTCATCATCTTTCATACTATCGATGCGGTAGGTCTCGTAGTCTGCCATCGAAGGAAATGAAAAAAGAGTTACGGCTAAATCGTTCGCACTCTCGTGCGGAAGAAAATAACCGTGGTGAACGCCTCCAAATTTCTCAACAAGTGGAATCCAAAGTTTAGCGTAATTTTCAAAATCAGCGATTTTTGAAGGGTCGATTTCATATCGCACGTAGCATGTGATCATCGGGTTTCTACTTTCTTTGTTAGTAATTGTGGCGACATCTACGAAAAAGGAACTTTAAGGCAGAACACAGATGTCAGGTTAAACTCCTTCTCTCGGAGCATTTTTCGCATGACCCAGCTTCACTCGTGTGGAAAAGAACTAAAAACCTCAGCAGAGTCTGCCAATTTATCCCACTCAGCGCGTTCAACATGAAAAATTCTACTCGAGGAAGTGAATTTGGGTTCGGTGTCCAATGAACCAGCAGGCACAACAATTGCTGTGCTGCTTTGGTTTAAATAGGGAACACCAGATCCGCACTCACCACAAAAAGCATTCGTAAATCCCCGGTTGGGATAATCAAAGCGCTTTACAGTTTTTTCTCCTGCGGTCCAGTTGAACCCTTCCGGGTCGCCGAACAAATTTGATGCATGAGCGGACCCGGTAATTTTTCGACACTGGGCGCAGTGACAAAGGAAAAACCGTTCAAACTTATTTTTGATCTCGTATTTGACTTTGCCGCAGAGGCAGCTGCCCGTAATATTTTCAGACATTGTTTTCTCCATCCCTATATTGCCATGCCGCTTTCCGGCGACTGATAGTCTCTAAGCCGTTCTAAATATCAACGAATTTGGAAATTTCTTTCGCTCTCTCGCTGTCGGACACAATTTCGGAATCAGGCGGAATGTTCACACCGCGCACACATGCGGGGCGTTCGGCCATAGCTTGCATCCAGCGCTGTAAATGTGTCAGGCCGTCAATTGAAATCCCCGACCATTCGTGACGACGCACCCAACACCAGTTGGCGATATCTGCGATAGAATAGTCGTCAGCTAGCCAGGTATTCTCTGCAAGTCGACGGTCCAAAACTTCGAATAGCCTGCGGGATTCTTTCTGATATCGATCGATGGCAGATTGAATTTTTTCGGGATGGTATCGGTAAAAAACGTTTGCCTGCCCCATCATCGGGCCGATGCCACCCATCTGGAACATCAACCACTGAATTACCCGACTGCGCGCTTCTGTTTCGGTTGGCAGTAATCTCCCCGCTTTGTCGGCGAGATACATCATGATGGCTCCGCTTTCGAAGATTGCAAAATCGCCGGCATCCCGGTCGATTATCGCTGGAATTCTACCGTTAGGGTTAATCTTAAGGAACCAGTCCTCTTTCTGTTCCAGCGCCGATAAGTCAAGTTCATGATAGGTGTAGGGTAAGTCGAGCTCTTCGAGAGTTACCGAAACCTTGTAGCCATTCGGCGTTTTCGCTGTGTATAGGTCAATCATAGTTGATCATCACTCATTGTGTGTTGGGCCGCATCCGTCAGATTATCGAGGGAAATAAAATCGCGTATCCGTTTGCACCCCTCGCGAACATCGTCATCTGAGGCGGCTGTGGATATTCGAATACTTGATCGTGCCGAATGTCCGAAGGTTTCGCCTGGGGCAGTGGCGACGCCTTTCTCTTCGAGCAAACGACGCACAAATTGATCCGAGTTAAGATTGGATTTTGAGATATCGACCATGGCATAGAATGCACCCATCGGTTTACTGATGAGTAGCCCCGCAGGTTCAAGAATCGAAACGGCTATTTCGGCGCGTCTTTTATAGGCAGCTTTCATTTCCGCGACACAGTCCTGCGGGCCATTTATGGCCGCCTCAACGGCGGCTTGCGCAACTGAAGAAGGACACGAAGCGATTGGCTCCACCAGTTTTGAAACTGCTTGTATTACCTCTTCACGTGCGACTACCCAACCAAGCCGCCAACCTGTCATGGAATAGGACTTGGAGGCGCCGGATATCATGATTACCCGCTCCTGAGAGGCATGAGACAAGGCGGAAACATGTGTCCCCTCAAAGACGAAATCTTCGTAAACTTCATCCGAGATAACCTGCAAATCGTGATCTTCTGCAAATTTTACTAGTTTTGACATTTTTTCAACGGAAACAGTCGCGCCAGTCGGATTACTTGGATAGTTGATCATGATCGCGCGGCAGCGGGGTGAAACCTTTGACGATAGCGCATCCAGATCCATCCAATAACCCTCCGATGGGTCGAGTTTGTAAGGAACCACCGTGCCGCCGGCCATTTCGACTGCGCTGATGTAATTAGGCCAGCCGGGGTCTGGCACCAGAACCTCATCTCCAGGTTCGATTACAGCCATGAGCGTTAAGTACAATGCCATGACAGCACCAGACGTAATACAAACGTTCACGTCGCTAACCTTGATCCCCGAGCTTGCTGAGACCTTCGCGGCGACACTATCTCTCAAACTCTGCACACCCGCGTTTGGTGTGTAACCGGTAAATCCGTTCCGCGCGGCCGCAAAGCCAGCCTCAGTAATATGAGCTGGAGTCGGGAAATCTGGCTGCCCGACCTCCATATGAATAACAGGCAGCCCACGCTTCTGCCGCTCTGCCGCCAGGGCCATAACTGTACGAATGCCGGAAAGATGGAGTTGTGAGACGCGTGCAGCAATTGGCATTTCGGAGTCCTTAAATTTGTGCGAGCGCTTGCTCGATGTCCTGAAGAATGTCTACAGTGTTTTCGATACCCGCCGCAAACCGGATCATGCCGGGGGTAATTCCCTGTTTCGCGACGATTTCTTCAGAAAGCCGTCCGCCGAACATAACAGCGGGTTGAATGAGCACCGAGTGCACACCACCCAGACTTCCTGCATTTCTGGCTAGATTCAGGTTTTCTATAAATTTTTTCCCCGCCTCATATCCGCCAGCAAGTTCGAACGTTAGCAATCCGCCAAAGTCAGACATCTGAGTTTCGGCGAGATCGTATTGGGAGTGAGAAGGTAAACCTGGATAATAAACACGGTTGGCCGCAGGGTGTTCCTCCAGAAATTTCGCGATTGCCATGGCGTTGGCATTCTGCTGACGAACACGAAGCTCTAAGGTCCGGATTCCGCGCAGTGCTAACCATGAGTTAAATGGCGCCGGAATTGCTCCGGTATTCATACTCATTTCCCAAATGCGTTCCGCCAACTTTTGAGAGGTTGTGATGCTCCCACTCAGAAGATCATGGTGACCGCCGATATATTTGGTAGCACTATGCATAACGATATCAACGCCGTGCTCCATTGGCCTTTGATTTATCGGAGTGGCAAAAGTGTTATCGCAAAAAGTGAGGATACCCCTGGAGCGTGCTAAGTCGCTGACTGCTTTTAGATCGGTCAAATGCATTAACGGATTTACCGGACTCTCAAGCAAAATTAGCTGGGTGTTCGGCTTGAGGGCACGTTCAAAGTCATCGACTGAACGTTGGTCTACCAACGTCACCTCAATACCATACTGAGGCAGTATGTGGCGCACCATTTCAGTTGTGCCTATATAGTGACTTTCCTGAGCGACGACATGGTCTCCGGCCTTTAAGAAAGTTAATAACGTCGTCGTAATCGCACCCATTCCAGATGCAAAAATGAGTCCGCTTGGCCCGCCTTCAAGATCGGAAATTACCTTGGCGAGGCGCGATGTTGTCGAATTCCCATGTCGGGCATAGAACTTATCGCCAAGTGGGACAGAGGACACTTCAGCGAATTCATGCGCATCGGCAGCAACGCCATTTACCGATTGATGTATGGGTGGCGAAACACCCCAATCATCAGATAAATCCATGTCGGAATAAAGTAATTGAGTGGTTGCCCCATATCGCCTATTTCCGCGAAAATGGGTCATCCTGCGCCTCCATCAAGTTGCTGCTCTACAAAGCGATCGCTCACAGTGTTTCGTAGAACTCCGATCCCCTCAATTTCCACTTCGCAAATATCCCCCGGTTGCATGAATATTTGTGGTGTTCGACTGATCCCAACGCCAGCCGGCGTGCCTGTCAAAATGAGATCACCAGGGAGCAGCGTCATGATTTGGCTAATTTCCGACACAAGATCTGCGACAGGAAAAATGAGTTGGTTGGTATTTGAAGATTGTATTGTTTCACCGTTTAGTCGGGTCTCGATTTTTAACCCAACGGCTCCCGGCGGGACGGCATCCGCCGAGACGATTGAGGGCCCAAGCCCCCCGCTTTTGTCGAATATTTTGCCCGAAATCCATTGCTGGGAGCGAAATTGGAAATCTCTGGCCGACCCGTCGTTAGCGATCGTGTACCCGAAAACATATTCAAGTGCGTGTGCGGCTGAAACGGAACGCGCCTTTTTTCCAATGACGACGGCAAGCTCACCCTCAAAGTCAAACTGGCTCGACCCGGCGGGATAAGACAGAACCTGCTCATGCCCTGTGAAGCTACTTAAAAACCGCACAAAAAGGGCTGGATATTCCGGATCCGGTTCACCCAGCTCGGCTGCGTGGTCACTATAATTTAATCCTATGCAAATAATTCGAGCTGTATTTGAAACAGGCACTCCCCACCCGTCGTGTTCTTCCGTAGGTAATGCAGCTTCTTCAAGCCACTCGACTTTGGCAGGCCCTAACACACGGCCGTCCGGTCCAGCCTCGACGAGCCGCGCACGGCCATTCTCTATTCGGTTTGAAAATCTCATAAAATTCTCCTGACGTTCCGTGAAAGTTGGACGTTCCAAATTACGCCCATTGCGCTGCTAGGTCCGTCGTGAAGCATTTCAGCCAGTGGCGCTAACTCTGAGCTTTTCATTGTCTCATTCCTCTGTAACGGGCCTAACCGACTGGCGCATATGCCGTATGCGCTTCTCCGCTTGCTAAATCATTCCATGAAGGGTGGCTTGCGCGGGCTCGCGGAGCCGGATGAGATCGGCTGCCTCGCCGACGATCACGGCAGCAATGTCTGTGTCATCCGCCGCCCACGCGGCGTTGAAACGAGCTTGCTCCTCGGCGAGGTTTTGCGCGAGGCCTTCGATGTTTCCGCGCCATCGCCGAGTCAAGGAATTTCGCATAGCGCGGTTGTCCCAGTCGGGTAGCCAATCGATACCGCGCACTACGTCGAAAACGGTACTGCGCTCGGAATTGTCGCCGGAACCGCTGACGGCGGCTTGTTTGGCATTGTCATTGGCGAGGGATTCATCACTGGTAAAGAAGGTGGTTCCGCACAATGCGCCTGAAGCCCCGAGCGTTAGGGCCGCTGCGACCCCCCGTCCATCAGCAATGCCGCCTGCGGCGATAACGGGTATTCCCTGTGCAATATCGACAACTGCTGGAACGAACGGCAGCGTCGCTCTGCTGCCGCCATGCCCGCCTGCCTCTGTGCCCTGTGCCACGATGGCATCAGCGCCAGCGTCGACTGCTTCGCGGGCTTGGTCCAGCGTCTGCACCTGAATGATCAGCTTCGTCTGCGTGTCTCTAATTCGAGGGAGAAACGGTTTAAAATCACCAAACGAGAGCATCAGCGCGGCGGGCGCACGGTCGAGGACCAGATCCAGCAAGTGCGGCTGACGCGCCAGAGACCACGTGATAAAGCCCACGCCTATCCGCACATCACCCGCCGCTTCAAATTCGCGGGCGAGCCAGTCTGCGTCGCCGTAGCCACCACCGATCAGACCCAAACCGCCAGCCCTGCTTATTGCCGCAGCAAGCGCCCCGCCGCTGACACCCGCCATCGGTGCCAGCAGGACGGGATGTTTGATGCCGAGGAGATCGCAGAGAGGCGTGCGAATGGTCATTACGGTCAACTCACACTTGCGCGCCGGTATTGTTCGACTGGCACGCCGCCGACCCCCCAATCCTCAAGCGAGACCTCGTCGATCACCACGACGGTCGT
>Ga0316189_10003071_pt1 | contig 16246 bp, 16 predicted proteins | sample LowCovwburrow_MG_FD_204930 | JGI IMG/M metagenome (GOLD analysis project Ga0316189, IMG submission 204930) | Coastal sediment microbial communities from Maine, United States - Lowes Cove worm burrow | ecosystem: Environmental > Aquatic > Marine > Coastal > Sediment | place: USA: Maine... | reverse complement strand
TGTCGCGGACGTGGTCCGCTCCTACGGGTGTGTTTGGCCGGTGCAGGAGCGCATTACGCGCGCGATGGTTTTCTCATGGGTGTTTCTGTTGCCGTAGGAGCGCATCATATGCGCGATTTGCTCAGCCGCCGGAATCGCGGACGTGGTCCGCTCCTGCGGGTGTGTTTGGCCGGTGCAGGAGCGCATTACGCGCGCGATGGTTTTCCCATAGGTGTTTCTATTGCCGCAGGAGCGCATCACATGCACGATTCGCTCAGCTGCTGGAATCGCGGACGTGGTCCGCTCCTGCGGGTGTGTTTGGCCGGTGCAGGAGCGCATTACGCGCGCGATAGTTTTCCCATAGGTGTTTCTGTTGCCGCAGGAGCGCATCATATGCGCGATTTGCTCAGCTGCCGGAATCGCGGACGTGGTCCGCTCCTACGGGTGTGTTTGGCCGGTGCAGGAGCGCATTACGCGCGCGATGGTTTTCCCATAGGTGTTTCTATTGCCGTAGGAGCGCATCATATGCGCGATTTGCTCAGCTGCCGGAATCGCGGACGTGGTCTGCTCCTACTGGGGTTTCTTGCAGATGCAGGAGCGCATCGCATTCGCGAATGCTTTTCCCACAGGTACTTCTATTGACTGCGCGGAATATTCAGACGCGCGAGATATATTCGCCGGTGCCGGTGTTGACCTTGATGTGCTCTCCGGTCGTCAGATATTCCGGTACCTGTACAACCAGTCCGGTGCTGAGGGTGGCCGGTTTGGTGCGGGAAGAGGCCGAGGCGGCCTTCATGCCGGGTGCGGTGTCAGTGATCTCGAGAACCACGGTTGTCGGTAGCTCTATGCCGAGGATGTTGTCATCGGCTGTCATGGCAACAATGCCTTCCAGTTCTTCTGTCAGGTACAGCAGTTCTTCCTGCAGGTCTTCGATGTTGAGCATGTATTGCTCGAAGGTTTCCTTGTCCATGAAGGTGCAACTGTCAGAATCCTGGAACAGGAACTGCACGCCGCGACGCCCGTAGTCAACGGTCTGCACGACCTCGTCACCCTTGAAGCGGTTTTCGTATTTTTGCCGGGTGACAAGATCCAGACCGCGCACCTTGTACAGGGTGCTGCCGCTGCGCGACGACGGGCTTTGCACGTCCAGACCCTTGATAAGGATGTTGCTGCCGTCAATATCAAGTACCAGTCCTTTTTTCAGGTCACTTGCTTTCATGCGGATGGTTGCTCAGTCGTGTTGATGTCCGTGCGGCCCATGTACGTGGCCATGCTCGAGTTCTTCCGCAGTGGCATCACGAATGTCCATGACGGTGACCTCAAAATTGAGTGTCACACCGGCCAGCGGGTGGTTGCCGTCAACAACGATGGTATCGCCTTCGACCTTCTTGATAGTAACGATAACGGTCTGGCCGTCCGGGCCCTGTGCATTAAACTGCATGCCGGCCTGAATTTCCTGCTCCGGCGGGAACATGCTGCGCGGAACATCCTGTGCCTTGGCCTCGTCATGCACGCCGTAGGCCTCTTCCGGCGGTATGGTTACCGAGAAGGCATCGCCGCTGGCTTTGCCGGATAATGCGTTTTCGAGACCGGGAATAATGTTGCTGGCACCGTGTAAATAGCAGAAGCTGCCATCGTCAGATTTGTCGAGGATATTCTCGTCATTGTCCTTCAGGGTGTAGTTGAGGGTGACAACGTGGTTGTTGGCTATCTGCATGGAAATACTCCTGTTATTTGCTGTATTTTGTGCCGGGTACGGTAGATTCGGCGGCAAATGATATCACAGAGTTATCAGTGTTGGGTGAAGGTGGATATGGGCTGGCAGGTTTACATCATTGTCTGTACGGATAATTCGCTGTACACCGGCATTACCACCGATGTAGAACGGCGCTTCAGTGAGCACGCTGCCGGGACGCTGGGGGCGCGCTATTTTCGCGCCCGCACGCCGGAGAAAGTGGTCTATCTGGAAAGTGCGCAGAACCGCAGCACAGCCAGCAGGCGCGAGGCAGTCATCAAGAAGTTACCGCGTGCCGCCAAGCTGCGTTTGATTGACTCCGCGGCCAATGAGTTAACTGCGTCGGGGTTCAGGAACTGACGTCTGCTGGCGGTGCCGGTTTCTTCCTGGCAGCCGGCTTTCGCGGTGATTTCTTGGTTTCCAGCGTAAACCAGTCATTACTGGTGATTTCATGAAAATAATCCGCCTCATCGGTCAGTAAGCGGGACGTGGTGGCTTTTACAGCCGCAATTTCCACGCGTACGCCTTCCGCTTTCAAATGCCTGACGAGTTCAACGAAATCCGAGTCGCCGGACATGATAATTATGGTGTCGACCTTGTTGGACAGCTGCGTGGCCTTGATTGACAGCGGTATGTCGGCGCTTTTGTGACAGGGGCGGACGGATCCGTGGTAGTTGCTGTGCAATCTTTCCTGCAGCTTGCTTGAGATCTGTTTGCCTTCACGAAAGTACACCAGCCGGTTCAGCCCGCGGTTGCCCAGCAGTCGCGGCACCAGGGTGTCGAAGTTCAGCATGGTATTCTGCTTGTTGGTTTCTGAGTGAATGCTGCGCTCGATGTTATTGCCGTCTATCAGGATGGCTACTGACTGGCTGATGTGAACGATCTCGCTGTCTTCCTGTGTCATGAATCTGTCCCTGGATTGAAAGCGCAAAAGCAGCGCAGAAAAAGCCTCAATCATTGTACAATGCGCCAGGTTATATAAATACAGATTCACTGGATATCAGGAGTTAAATGATGGGAATAGCCTTGTTACTACATTTACTGGCGGCGGTTATCTGGGTTGGCGGTATGTTTTTTGCGTACGTGGCATTGCGCCCGGTGGCGGCTTCACAGTTGCAACCGCCCGCGCGGCTGGCGTTGTGGGCAGGTGTGTTCAAAGTGTTTTTCCCGTGGGTGTTTGCGGCGATCGCTACCTTGTTGCTGACGGGTTACTGGATGGTACTGTCATTTTTTGGCGGCTTTGATGCCGTCGGCATGCATGTGCACCTGATGATATGGGCCGGTTATGTAATGATGTTGCTGTTCTTTCATGTGTTTTTTGCCCCGTTTAAGCGCCTGAAGCGTGCGGTCGCTGCCGAAGACTGGCAGGCGGGCGCCAGCAGCCTTGCGCAAATACGTGTCCTGATAGGCGTTAATCTGACGATCGGGCTTGTGGTTGTTGCCATTGCCTCGGGCGGGCGTTACCTGCTGTCCTGATATAGCCGGCGTTGACTTGCCAGGTGCGGAATCTGTGACTACAGTTTGGACAGGCAGCTGGAAAACTGCCGCTTACACAAGAGGAGCACAAGGTGACAGATTCAACAGGTACTAACGGTGCGAATAGCCCGGATTTCCCCTATGCCCCGGTCGGCTGGTCAAGGCAGTCGGCCGAGAGCGAGGCAGTAGCAGCAGGCCTGGCACCGGCTGCTGAACATTGGGAGGCCGTCAGTGCCTTGCAAGAGTTCTTCTCCCGGCACGACGGGGCCAGCATCAATGCGCGCGCATTGCATGATGCGCTGGAAGAAAAATTTCATTCCCGGGGCGGCATGAAATATCTCTACTGCCTGTTTCCGGGTGGTCCGGTGACGCAAGGTTGCCTGGTGGCCGGACTGGAGCCGCCAGCCGGAAGTGCTGATTCAGGGTTCGGTAGCGTTCAGTAAACACCGCCTGTTGCTGATTTTCTCATGCAACGGCTGATTGTGATTGCTGCTGCAGGTGTATTTATTGCTGCCACTGTCATGATGTCGCTTGCAATCAGCTATGGCTGGCCGTGTTTTTCTGCTGCCATGTGCTTTGGCTGCAGGGCTTTGAAGGCAGCTTCGAGTGGTTATCTGCGCTTATCGGTGCGGCCGCTTTTATTGCGCTGTTGAGGTGCAAGACGGGTATCGTGGCGGTGATCGGGGTGTCTGCTGTTGTCGGGTTTTTCTGTGCATTGTTATGCCCATAGTTACTAAAACAAAAAAGCCCGCTTGATGCGGGCTTTTTATCGACTGTCAGTTGGAATTAACTGCAACCGCCACTCTTTGATCCGCATGTTCCACAGCCACCAGCACCGGCCTGCTGCGGGATATTGTTAAAAACAAAGGCCAGGTTGCCATCACCGTGGTCAACGAAATCAACTTCTGCACCGCGCAGGTGTTCAATGGTGGCGCTATCGATGATGAGCTTGAAACCTCCATGGTCACGACACAGATCGTCGTTATTAATCCTGTCAGCGAAGGTCATGCCGAAGCTCACGCCGCTGCAACCGCCCGGCTGGGCATAGACGCGTATGCCCTCGATATCGTCTTCCATCTGTGTGAATAATTCGTTTATTTTTTGTGCCGCATTGGCCGTGATTACCAGATCTGCTGCTGCTAATTCGTTATTCATGTTATTCGTCCATGTTGCTGTAAGTTAACAATATATGTGATTTTTTGCTGGCTTATAACCATTTGAAATCAAATTTTCAAATCTGCTAACAATAAATCCAAATGTACTATGAGTGACTTAATGTACTATCTCTATATAACAAAGACCAGCTGAAGGAGGGTCTTTGTTTTACTTTCCGGCCTGCCGGACTGGCTGTTATTGACTGATGAACTGATAGTTATGTGTATGGTGATCTGTCAATCGGGGAATTCGGAACCAGGCGGTTAAAGCAGCTACGTGTATTGTTAAAATATCGGTGGTTCATCCTGCTCAACAGGACCCGGTATCTCTTCGGGGGCGTGTTCCGTCTGGAAAGACTCGATCTGTCCTGCCACTTCCCTGATGTCCTCAAAGCGAGCAATGTGAAACAGGGCCTCTCCTTCGTGTATCAGCGGTATTTCCGAGCAACCGATGACAATGCCGCTGGCCTCTGCAGTCACCTCGGTTTCGTCACTGCCGAAAGGATCGTCAATCAATCCCAGGACATCTCCTCGTTTAACCCGGCTGCCCAGCGAACAGACTCGCCTGAACAGGCCGCTGGTTGAGGCCCGAACCCAGGTGCTTGAACGGGCCACGAATGGCTCTGGCTTTTTTTTCTGGCGGGATCTGCTTGCCGGCAGCATGCCCATACTTCGCATAACGCTGATGATGCCATTCAAACCGGCACGTATAGCTACTTCATTAAAGCGCAAGGCTTCCCCGGCTTCGTACAGGAGCATGGGAATGCCTTGTTCGGCAGCAGCCTCGCGCAGGGAGCCATCCCTGAGGTTGGAATTTAGTAACACCGGCACGCCGAATGACTCAGCCAGCCGGGCTGTCTCGGGATCATCCAGATTGGCGCGGATCTGCGGCAGGTTGCTGCGGTTAATGGCGCCGGTGTGCAGGTCAATGCCATGGGTACACTTGTGTACTATCTCGCTCATGAACAGGTGCGCCAGCCGCCCCGCCAGGGATCCCTTTACCGATCCCGGAAAAGACCGGTTCAGATCACGCCGGTCCGGGAGGTAGCGTGAATGGTGGATCAGCCCGTAGACATTAACAATCGGCACTGCAATCAGAGTGCCGCGCAGGTGCTTCAGCGCCGGCTGCTTCAAAAGACGCCGGATGATTTCTGTTCCGTTAAGCTCGTCGCCGTGCAGGGCAGCGCTGACGAACAGGCGGGGACCTTCTTTCGCACCGCGCAGTACATGGACCGGCAGGTTCATGGGAGTGTGCGTATACAGCGCCGGCAGCGGTAGCTCCAGCAAACGCCGGCTGCGACGTTGTATAACTTCCCCGCCGATGACAAAGTCTTCGTTCATTGTTGCTCAGCCTTTGCCGCGTGTTTTGGAGCGTGAGCTTCTCTGTGCAACCTCGGCGACGCGTTTTTCCAGGTACTGGAAGACGATATCAGCCACATCCTTGCCGCTGGCAGCCTCGATTCCTTCCAGTCCCGGAGATGAATTCACTTCCATTACCACGGGTCCATGATTGGAACGCAGCAGGTCAACACCACACACCTCAAGCCCCATGATCTTTGCTGCGTGTACTGCTGTAGCACGCTCCTGGGGAGTCAGTTTTGCCAGTTTTGCGCTGCCCCCGCGGTGCAGATTGGAGCGAAACTCGCCTTCCGGTCCCTGGCGCTGCATGGCAGCCACAACCTTGTCACCGACTACGAAACAACGGATATCCGAACCACCGGCCTCCTTGATGAATTCCTGCACCATGATGTTGGCTTGCAGCCCCATGAAGGCCTGAATGACACTTTCGGCAGCTTTCTGGGTTTCTGCCAGCACCACTCCAATGCCCTGGGTGCCTTCCAGTAATTTGATAACCAGAGGCGCACCGCCAACCTGCTTGAGCAGGTCCTGAATATCATCCGGGTTATGTGCAAAACCGGTAACCGGCATACCAACGCCTTTTCTCGCCAGCAATTGCGCCGAACGCAGCTTGTCACGAGAACGAGTAACGGCCACTGATTCGTTCAGAGGAAACACATTCATCATCTCGAACTGGCGCAGTACCGCGGTGCCGTAAAAGGTTATGGAGGCACCGATACGCGGTATGACGGCGTCAAATCCACTCAAAACATCGCCACGATAATGAATCGATGGTTTCAGCGACGTGATGTTCATGTAGCAGCGCAGTGCATCCACGACCATGACATCGTGGCCGCGTTTCTCTGCCGTTTCCACAAGCCGGCGGGTGGAATAAAGCTTTTTATTACGTGAAAGAATGGCGATCTTCATAGGTACTCCCTAGATGTTTGCAGGATGGCGTTTTTCAGCTTTGCGGGCAGGCCTTCTGCCGAGCAAGTAGGAGGCTGCAGGATCAACCAGGAATCGGTTGTCCAGTGCGGTGCGCCCGAGTAGCATGCGAAATTTCATACTCTCCCGGTCCGTTAGTGTTACCTCGGCAGTCCATGTCAGCTGCCCCAGCGACAGGGTGGTTTCAATAATGTAACGATCTTCCTTGTGCCCGCCGGAGTCGGTGACCACGCGGCGATCTTTAACCGGCATTTCACACTCCACGACAGTTTTAGTGTCTTGCTTTATCGGGTGGATTCCAAATCGTACCCATTGCTTGCCATGGCGCTGGAACGGTTCAACGAAGAAAGCGTGTAATGCCGAGGTGCGCGCACCAGTATCAACTTTTGCCTTGATGTGTTTTATCCCCACTTCGGGTAGCGCCAGCCATTCACGCCAACCTACCACCGGGAGGTTTTTCAGGTCGTTATCCATCTGCTCCACACCATTCTCGACATTAACCCTGTAAGCCCTCAGGGTTTCTGGTGATTATGCACGTATTCGACTGGCAGGACACCATAAAAACAGTCTTGCGTTGTTCTAATACTACGATTGCCGGGTGTCGCTGTCTTGTAATGTTGTTGTCGGCGATACTGGTCCGGGCACGGCCAGATCCAGGGAGTCTGGTAGCTGAGAAATAGCTGTCTGGCTATTGGTTTATAGGACTTCCGTCCAATAGACCCGCTGGATTGTTGATTGGATAATCACATCAAGGGAGGAACATATGTACTGTTTGAGGTCTCTGTCGTGAATAAAGAAAAACGCAATGGCCATATTCCAGTCCCGGATAATCTGCTGGAGATGCTGAGTGCGGCGCAGCTAAAAGCACTGCCCGGCATAAAGTGCCTCGGGTGGGAACCCAGATTCGTGCGCCGGAAAATGTTTCAGCCGCCGACGCTGGTAATGCGTAACGCCAATGATGGCAAGACAGGAATAATGGACGAGGACGGTGTGTTCAGAGTCCAGGAAGATGCCAGCGTACGTGAAGAGGAGAACAAAACTCAGGATGGATCACCGAAGGATTTGCATTACTTCTGAGCCCGTATATTTCCCCAGCCATGATTATCCGGCGCCTGTTACCTGCCTGCTGGCACTTTCCTGCCATGTTTAAAAACACCTGCAGTAAAAGCTGTGTGTTGACAGGCGATCCCCGTGCGTTTTTTTTATTGCTACGTGGCAGCCTCACAGTTTCCCCAGTACATGCGCGGCTGCTACCAGGCCAAAACTTGCGGTTACCGTCGTCGCTGATCCCAGCCCGCCGGCACAACTGAGGCCACCGATGTTTTCTGAATCCGGTTTTTCTGCGCGCACTTCACCGTCTTCTGCCGGGAACATCGGCTGTTCCATGGAGTAGACACAGGGAATGTCAAAGCGGCGTTGCAGGTTGGTCGGAAAATTGTATTCCTGGCGCAGCAGTTTACGGGTCTTTGAAAACAGCGCGTCATGCTCGGTTCGACTGAGGTCTGCGACCTGTATGCGTGTCGGGTCTGTCTGGCCGCCGGCGCCACCGATAGTGATGATGCGTAACTTGTTGCTCCTGCAATGTGCGATCAGCCGTGCCTTGGTACGAAAACCGTCAATGCAATCGATGATGTAGTCATATTTTTCGGACATCAGGATTTCCAGGTTTTCAACAGTAAGAAATTCCTCGATGGCATTGACCTGGCAACGTGGATTGATTTGAAGGATTCGTTCAGTCATCACCCGTACCTTGGCCATGCCGAGTGTGTCGGTGAGTGCGTGCAGTTGCCGGTTTACATTGGATTCCGCAACATGGTCGAGGTCGATCAGGGTGAGTTGGCCGATGGCAGAACGTGCCAGCGCCTCAATTGCCCACGAGCCAACGCCGCCGATGCCCACTACACAAACGTGTGCTGCTGCAAAGCGTGCCAGTGCCTGCTGGCCATAGAGGCGGCCTATGCCGGCAAAGCGGCGTATGTTGTCCGGTTCAATGGTGTTCATGACGGCAAACATACCAGAAAAAACCTGTGTTTGATGGCGTGTGCGCATACAATATTGTGATGGAGTTGATCGACAGTCATTGTCATCTGGATGTTGACGCGTTTGCTGCGGACCGCCGGGCGGTGCTGGCACGTGCGCGTCAGAACTCGGTGACAGGCTTTGTCGTTCCGGGTATCCAGGCGAGCGGCTGGCTGGCATTGCAGGCACTTTGTGACAGCGAAGCTGCTGTCTACCCGGCGTTTGGTCTGCATCCGGTGTTTCTTGAGCAGCATCAACCGACTGACCTGACGTTGCTGGCGGCGCAGCTTGCAGCGCACCGGCCGGTGGCAGTGGGAGAAATCGGGCTGGACTTTTACCTTGATGGACTCGATCATGGCCGCCAGCAACAACTGTTCGAGGCACAACTGGTGATTGCCCGTGATGCGGGATTGCCGGTTATCCTGCACGTTCGCAAGTCCCACGACCGGGTGCTGGCGACACTGAAACGCGTACGGGTGTGTGGTGGTATTTGTCATGCCTTTAACGGCAGCCTGCAACAGGCGTCTCAATACAGCGAACTTGGTTTCCGGCTTGGCTTTGGTGGCATGCTGACCTTCGAACGCTCGACCCGCTTGCGCAAACTGGCGGCCGGGCTGCCGCTGGAACTGCTGGTGCTGGAAACCGATGCCCCGGATATGACGGTCGCGCAGCATCAGGGTGAACGCAACAGCCCGGAGTATTTACCGTATTGCCTGGCGGCGCTCGCTGAAGTGCGGCAGGACGATCCCGATGTTGTTGCGCGGGTGACGACAGCCAATACCCGCGAGGTGTTGTCACTGGATACGTATAGCAGTCACCAGGCTACAGGCAAATCGTCCCTTCTCCCGGAGGGAGGGCCACAGGAAGAGGGGATATAGCATCTTGCAGGCTGCAAAGTACACACCCGGCAACTCGCTTTACTGTTCCGCAGGGAGAGGGGGAGTTGCCGGACAGTTAATGTACACATTATTACTGTCGCTTGTATTTGCAACCCTGCCTGGCCTGCTTCATGCCGCCGAGCCGGAAAAGACCGGTGGCTGGCGTCTCGCGGCTGAATCCAGCCCTTACCTGCAACTGCATGTCGACAACCCGGTGACGTGGTACCCCTGGGGGGAAGCGGCTTTTGAAACAGCCCGCAGGGAAAACAAGCCGCTGTTTATTTCCATTGGTTATTTTACCTGTCACTGGTGCCATGTCATGGCGCGTGAATCTTTTGAAAATCCCGAAATTGCCAGGCAGCTCAATGAACACTTTATTGCCATCAAGATCGACCGTGAGCAACGCCCGGACCTTGATGCGGCTTACATGCAATACGTGAGGTTAACGCGCGGGCAGGGTGGTTGGCCCATGTCGGTCTGGGCCACGCCGGAAGGTGAACCGTTTCTGGGTGGAACCTATTTTCCGCCGGATGCGAGCCTGGGGCGGACGGGAATGAAACAGTTGCTGGCCAGGCTGTCAGTCCTGTGGGCAGAAGACCAGGAAGGCCTGCGCGAGACGGCAGCACAAGCCGTGCAGCTGTTGAAGAAGACTGCCGGCTCTGCCGCCCCGCTAAAAAAACTGACGCCAGAGCCGGTCGTTGAAGCGCGCAGCGAGTACCTGTCAGCCTACGATGAACTGCAGGGCGGCTTTGGCCCGGCACCGAAGTTTCCGCAGCCGGCACGCTTGATGTTCCTGTTACAGGATGACAGTCAGCAGAGTGCCGACATGGCGCTGTTCACGCTGCAGCAAATGATTGATGGCGGTATCCATGACCAGCTTGGCGGCGGTTTTCACCGCTATTCCACTGATTTCGAGTGGCGTGTGCCACACTTTGAAAAGATGCTGTATGACCAGGCACTGATAGCCCGCGCCAGTCTGTTTGCCTGGCGCCGCAGCGGCGATAAAAAATATGCCGACAATGCACGGCAGGTTGTTGATTTTACCTTGCGCGAGATGCGCGCGCCAAACGGTGGATTTTTCTCTGCGCTCAGTGCCGACAGTCCGGTGCCCGGTAAGCAGGCTGGCCACATGGAAGAGGGCGTTTACTACACATGGAGCTGGCGACAACTGAGCGAAGCCCTGAATGATAGCAGCCTGCGTGGCTGGGCTGCAGCACGTTACGGTATCAGCGAGCGTGGCAACGCGCTGGGTGACCCGCTGGGTGAGATGTCTGGCAGAAACGTGCTGTATCGTGCGCTGGATAACCAGGCACTTGCTAAAAGGTTCAACACGGACCTGATTACTGCCAGCCAGCGCAACGCCGAGGTGGACCGGCGTTTGCTGGCTGCTCGCAACAAGCGTCCGGCAATACCGGTTGATGACAAGGTAGTGACTGTCTGGAACGGTTACATGATTACCACGCTGGCGCTGGCAGGCCGATTGCTGGATGAGCCGCGATATATAAATGCAGCTGAACAGACCGCAACGTTTCTGCTGGAGACCTTGTATGACGGCAAGCAGGGCGTGCTCTATCGTGACTGGCGTGCAGGTGAGCGCGGTGTTCCGGCCTTTAGTGAGGATTATGCTGCCGTTGCAGAAGGGTTGCTGGCGCTGTATCGAGTGACCGGTGAGAAACGCTGGCTGGATCATGCCGTTGTGCTGACTGATCGAATGTTGCAGCAGTTTTGGGATGATGCAGATGGCGGGATTTTCAGCACCGCCTCAGATACCGAGCTGTGGATACGAAAAAAAGAGGTCGCTGACGGTGCCGCGTTATCAGCCAATGGCCTTGCGTTGCATGTATTGCAACGCTTGTTCGAACTGACCGGTGATGAGAGATATCAGCAACTGGCATGGCAAACCGCGGCCTGGGCAGGTGCCCAGTTGAATAATGCAGCGGCGGCCATGCCGTACAGTTTGATCGTCTGGAACGAACTGGTTTCGTATGACCAGCAGGCAGATTAATGCGCGGGAGCTGGCCTGCAGGAGCGGACCGTGTCCGCGATAAATACCTACTCGACAGCGGGAATGAGTGTTACTTCAACCCGGTTATTCCTGCCGGCAATACGGTTCCATTCGTAGGCCGTGATGTCTTCGTGTTGTGGTGGATAGCTTACCAGCGGTCTGCTATAAAGGTGTGGCACCAGCTCAATATCGATACCGCTGTTATTAACCAGTGGTGAAGTGGCCAGGAAATTTGCAAAGGCGATTGACTGGCGGCTGCCAAGTGAAGGCAAGTCCTGTAAAGGGTGGCCAACCAGTGTGCACTCGGTAACCGGCTGGTCGGCGGGGGGTAAGGTATAGCCATCCACATCGGTACCGTTCAGGCAGAATTCGCCGAGGTGAGAATCCAGCTGCACGATACCGCTATAACCGAGTGCCGCCAGTCTTGAAACCAGTTCCTGGATGATGGCCAGGCGCCGGTCGCTGTAGGCCTCCTCACGAATATCATACGGGCTGCTCTGGTTGACGGCCCAGGTAATGCTGTCATACAGCAAGGCCGATTGTTGCGCGGCCAGTTGGTTTTTTGTTTCCAGTTGACGACGCAGCATGTCGTTTTCGGTATCGCCAGCACTGGCTTCTTGCTGCCGCAACAGTTGTGCCGATTCCAGCTGGACAAGTCGCAGATTGGCGGTATTCAGTGCCGTGCGTGCCTGGCTGTTGTTATAGGCAAGCCACAACAGTGGCGCCAGCATGACAAGACCGATTAGCAGTGCCGGCAGGTTACTGCCGCCTCTGTGGCGTCGGCCGTCTGTGATACGGTCTGCCATTTCACGTATCTGGCGAACCTCCTGCACCATTTCGTGGTGGTAGTTTTCCAGCAGTTCGCCGAGGTGGCTGTGTGTTTCGTGGTTATGGCTAACGGCTACGGCGGCTTCGCGGGCAATCTCTTCGATATCATCGTCAATCTCTACTGAAGCATCTTCCTGCGGCAGCTTGTCCATCATGACGACACGGTTACGCCCCGGTGCTTCAGCCGTACGCCGTTCACTGACCAGCCCCAGGTTGTTGAGGACTTCAAACAGTTCGGCTGGCTCAACCTGCTTGGGCAAAATCCCGATTGCCCCGAGCGCACGAGCCTGGCTGACATACAGGTCACCTTCCTTGGAGGTGTACATCATGATCGGAATAGTGGCGGTCGCCGGGTTACTCTTGATCGCCTGCACAGCCTGCAGGCCATCCATGCCCGGCATCATGTGGTCCATGAATATAACGCCGGGGGTCTTGTGGACCAGGTAGTCGAGTGCCTCACGGGCCGATTCGACGGTGTCAACGTGCAGGTCGTGCTTTTCCAGCATGCGTTTTAAGGTCACGCGTGCGGTTTTTGAGTCATCTACAACCAGGGCCAGCCGGTTTATCATCTGCAGTGTGACCTTGTATGGAAATCTGCCGCTACTATAACCCAATCGTAATGCTGCGTGCGACAGTCAATATCGCTAGCCGGTGTTGCGCATGCCGCTGGCAATGGCATTGATGCTGCGCAACAGCGGTTTCAGCCAGCGTTCGCGCTGATCCTCGGTAAAGTCGCTATTGCGGTAACGCGATAGCAGGGTTACCTGGATATTGTTGAGCGGGTCGAGATAGGGGTTGCGGCGGAACAGCGACAGGTCCAGCGCCGGGTTTTCTTCCAGTAATTGTTCTATGTCACAGACCTGCAGCACCTGTGCAACCGTGCGCCTGTATTCAGCGCGGATCTTGTTGTAAATTCTGTCTGCCAGTTGCGGATCACCGGCGAGCCGGGTGTATTCGCGCGCGATATTCATCTCGCCCTTGAGCAGGGCCATCTGGATGTTGCCGAGCAGGGCGTGAAAGAACGGCCAGTCACGGTACATGGCTTGCAGGGTCGCAAGGTGTGCCGGGTCGTCGTTACACCATTTCTCGAGTGCAGTACCGAGTCCATACCATGCGGGCAGGGTATGGCGGGACTGTGCCCAGCCGAATACCCACGGTATCGCGCGGATGGATGTCTTGGAACGGTCCTGTTGTTTGCGGTGCGAGGGGCGTGAGCCGATGTTCAGCAGACCGATTTCGGTGACCGGTGTGACTTCATAGAAATAATCGAACAGTCCCTGGGTATTATCAATCAGGTTGCGGTAACTGTCCTCGCCCAGGCGTGTCAGCTCATCCATGACGACCATGTAGTCACGCCGATCCTCAACGGGCGGTTCGATCACCACGCGACTGGCTTTTAGCAGGCCGGAGACGCCCATCGATAGTTCGTAGGCGGCCGTTTCGGGATTGCTGTACTTGTATCTTAAAACTTCACCTTGCTCGGTAAACTTGATCTGGCCATGCACTGTTCCCGGTGGTTGCGACAGGATGGCCTCGTGCGTCGGGCCGCCTCCGCGACCGACAGTGCCGCCGCGGCCGTGAAACAGGCGCACGTTGATATCATATTTGCTGGTGATGCTGACGATCTTTTGCTGAGCTTCGTAAAGACTCCAGTTGGATGCAAGTATGCCGCCATCCTTGCAGGAGTCGGAATAACCCAGCATGATCTCCTGGCAGTGGCATGCCTCGTTCAGCAGGGCACGGTAGGTTTCGTTTTGCAGCAGCGCGGTGAGAATGGCCTCTGCGTGATGAAGGTCTTCAATGGTTTCAAATAACGGGCTGATGCGAATCTGGCAAAACCAGTTATTGTCGCGTTTACCCGCCAGTCCGCACAGCCATGCAAGGTACAGAACCTCAAGGATATGGCTGGCTGTATGTGTCATCGAGATGACGTAATTGCCAAAGGCGTTCTCGCTGACCTCGTCCTGCATGGTGCGCATGACGTCGAAGACTTCCAGCGTTTCCCGGGTGTCTTCTGACAGGCTGCTGCGATCCAGTGCTGGAGGTGTTGTCGACAGTGCCTGTGTCAGTTTTTGCTGGCGTGTTGTCTCATCCAGTGACGTGTAATCAATGTCAGCCGGCAGTGTCTTCATGATCTCGCTGATCGCCTTCGTATGGCGGGTCGATTCCTGGCGAATATCCAGATGCATCAGGAAGAAGCCGAAGGTTTGCACCAGCCGTATCAGGTCCTTGAGGCCGGCATTGGCCAGCTCGGTATCGCCGCCGGCAACCAGTGCCGCGTGGATTACCTGCAGGTCTTCCAGCAACTCATGTTCATTGGCATAGCCGGTGGCTTGCGCACCCGGATCGCTGTCGGGCTGCTCTATGCGCTGTTCGACCGCGGCCAGGTTCAGATTCAGGCGGTACTGCATGATGCGCAGCTTGTGGCGGTAATATTCATGCACGTAGTCTGCCGGCAGGTCCTGGATTGCCTCGGGAAAGTGTTGCTCGTCTGCCTGCACGTTTTCCAAAAAGGCATCGGAGAAGCGGTACAACTCGGATGAATGCGTCAGTCGGTATGAAAGTTCCTTGAGGCGTTCTATATAAACACCCAGAATTTCCCGCATTTGCATGCGCAGTGCCAGCGCGGTGGTGGCCGGTTTTACGAACGGGTTGCCATCGCGGTCGCCGCCTATCCATGAGCCAAAATGAATCAGCCCGCCCGGCACGGTAATCGGTGCGGGATTGCCATCGCTCCCGTAGACGGTCTGTATGGCTTTTTCCAGGTATCGGTAGGTAACCGGTACCGCTTCGAACAGGCTCTCGTGAAAGAAGTACAGGCCATTACGGATTTCATCCTCGACACTGGGTTTGTTGACACGCACTTCATCTGTCTTCCACAGCACCTGTATCTGTTGTTTTATTTGCTGTCGAATCGCCTCGCGCTCATCACGGCTGATACGCCTGTCATCAAGTTTCTCGCTGGTAATAAACAAGCGGCGCAGGGCATGCATGATGGTGCGGCGTATGGCTTCCGTCGGGTGTGCGGTAAATACCGGCATATAGAGCGCTTCATTCAGCAGTGTCTGGATCTGCTGCGGTTCGATGCCATCGTCGTGCAGTTCCTGTATGGTCGCGGAGAATGAACCAAACCACAGCGGTTCTTTTCTATGCACCAGTTGTCGTCGGTGGTGATGCCGGGAAGATTCTTCGGCAATGTTGACCAGGCTGAAATAAAGATTGAAGGCGCGAATGACATCGGTGATTTCGTTCGGTGTGAGGTTCTCGATCAGACGCGAGAGACGTTTGCGAAGCTTGTCATTTTCCTCGGTGCGGAGTCTTATATAGCCCTTGCGCAATGCCTCGACCGCATACAGTATGCCTTCGCCGGATTGTTCGCGCAGTACCTCGCCCAGCAGGTTACCGAACAGGCGAACGCGGCTGCGGAGGTTCTTGTCCAGAAGGGTGGTAACTTGATTTGAATGCCTGGTTGTCATATGCGAAAAAAGACCACGTCTGTGCATGGCAGCTGCCTGTTTCGGGAAGAAAAGATTATACGGGTTGGCAAAATTTACGCTACCGAACAAGACTCATTAAAAATGTATTTTCTCCGGATAAATTATTGAAAATTATGGTGCGTTTTGCTCGCAGGTAGCAGGCTTTTCTGTGCCTGCAGGTTGGTTTTACCTGCCGCTGAAGTCAGGGGTGCGAGAGAGCCCGAGCCTGATTTCCAATCCGTAAGTATTGCGTGGGTGCGCCTGCTGTAGAGTACTATCCATCGGGTACTTTCAGTATTCGACTACGTAAATTCAAATGCCCGGTCAATTATTTTGGCCGGGCTTCTTTTTAATAAAATCTCTTTTATCTAATTGATATATAAATAAATAACGATGAGTAGCTATCGGCC